>Ga0209785_1000042_pt1 | contig 71473 bp, 58 predicted proteins | sample WorMetG1BERMUDA2_FD_187403 | JGI IMG/M metagenome (GOLD analysis project Ga0209785, IMG submission 187403) | Marine gutless worms symbiont microbial communities from Max Planck institute for Marine Microbiology, Germany - Inanidrilus... ...
GCCGGTGTGCGCTTCACCCTTTGCGTTCACCGCCAAATCACAGATCCATCATGGTTAAGCTATTGATTTGCCCATACTATCATGTGTGGCTATTGGTCTGAAGCGCCGTTCATCTGGGGAATGCGGGGTTAGATAATTTCCTCGCTTTGCGGACATTCAATTTGGTCAATCTCCTACTTTAGGCTTTAATCAAAACCATGCCTGTTTCGACCATACTAAAGCTTCTTGGGTTGTCTCAAAAGCACCACCACTTTGTAAGCGAAAGGAAGCCTGAATGTATCCAATTGACAGCAGACTATGAAAAAATTCTTCGACAAACAAACGAAGTGCTCACAGGTGCGAAATTGATGTTTGATACTTATCTCGCGCAATTGCCGTTAGATGTACGGGAAATTGAAGAGTTAATTGAGCAACAGCTTGAAAGTGTTACAATGGCCCTCACTCAAGTCGAGGAACAACGAGAATTGCAGATTTCAACAAAAGCAAGAGAACTTAGCACAGATAAGTGGGACGAACTAATTTCACGCCGAAAGACGCAATTAGGAGCTGCAGAATATCTGTTACAGAACGCCAAAGCTTCAAAGAAAAAAATAGCATCCATGTGTGCTACAATCCAGCAATGAAATCGGCCCTTTGCTGACATTCGTTCATCAAAACAATCTTCGTATGAAGCGGACGTTTACAGACTGACCGAAAACAGCTTGCGTTAATCGTTCTCACTTCTTCCGTTCAGCCTCAATCTTCCGATTCCATTCATATAGGTCGTGGATGGGCGGATTGTCTTCGCCATCCGGTATGATCACATCATCATCGGGGCTGATGGCCATTGCATCGACATCGTGACAGTCGATCTGCCAAGCTTCGCGTACATGAAACTTTCGTTTCAGGATCGCGTGGTCAACGATCATTTCTGGTTGGCCATCTTCTCCAACAATCGCCGGTACTAGCCAATAGCATCCGATCGCGTCGAGACCGCGCAGGAACATATCCAGATTGTCGTGATTGTTTACCGTCATCGTGGTTTTTCGTGACACGATGACAAACTGCGTGCGCTCATCTTTTGGCAGGGCTTCGATGTCGCGACTTAGGCAACCGCGATAGTGGAACGGGTTTTCGCGATCTATCCCTTTCACGATGCTGATACGGATTTCGTCTTTCGTATCGCGTTCACCGAACCTGTCTCTCCACTCTCGAAAAATGGCTCGCGCATTGTGATCACTGCTAAACATCAATCCTAGAATTGGTGGCTGATCCGGCCCCGCATAAGCATAAAGCATGCCTTTCCAGCCCGCTGCGTCCCATAATTGTTGGCTGATGATTGAACTCACGGCCAGGTCTTTATGACTTTTCAGATCGCCGAAAATCTTGGCGGCTAACGGCTGCTCACCTTCGCCGACATCGGGCAGTATTTTCGGGGTGACAACCGGAGCATCGTCTCGGCGGTCATACGGACGCTCGACCCAATAATCCCAATCGGAAAGCTTACCAACATAACTACCGAGAAACCGGTTGCGAGAAATGCCGATCCTGCAAAACATACTCGCACGATCAAATGCCCGTTCGATTCCGATAAGCTGATTCAGCGTTTCGGAGTAGTCGGGCAGCATCAAAGTATGAGCCAGAGCAACACTTGCAAATTTGACCAGATGCTCCACAAACTGTGCTTGTTGGTCGAAGTTCCTTGTATTCCAAGTGGCGGGTACGGTCACCGAAAGCACGCTTCCATAGGCGATAAATTCAGCACTCGCATTAGTCGCCGCATCGTCCTGTTGAATACGAACCTCCAGCCGTTCCCGATGGGGATAAGCGCTCGAGTTTAGCAGCGTTGAGATCAGTGACTCGAGGAAGGAGACATGCGCTTCAGCGAGCAGCAAGCCATCCTCACTCGATGGAGCTTTGATATGTATTGACACTCCCATGAGAGTCGTGCTGACCGATTCAAATTCGTCGTCCAGTAACACGATTTCCTTTGGCAAATCTCTGCAGGCAGGTTGCGCAGCAATCATCGCCATCATGTCATGAATTTCAGCATCATCTGTTCCCTGCGGGATCGACCCGTTATCTCGCAAAACATCAATGTGGCCAAGTCGATAGAGCAGAGCCGCGCGTGCAGTGAAAAGAAGCGATTGCTCCAAAATGTCCGGCAATCGTGTCAATCGCTGAATTTGGTGATCCGGCAAATCGATCAAGAGGCACGCGAGCAGTCGATCATATTCGACGAGCTTCTCTTCTAGTCTGGTCCGGCTTTCGTCCGTAAGCGGTAAAAGTTCATTGAGGGTGCGAAGAAACTGAATGCCCCTGACAAAGTCGGTGATGTGCCCCAACTGAAGCGACAACATTGTGAACAAGCTGTATGTAGGAACAATCTCAATTCGGAATTCCGACTCTTTTTCCGACAGGGCCGATGCCTGACCAACAGCAGCAAGTGCCGCACCGCGAGCCGCCCATAGGAGACCCGCCCCGCGATACGCGACAGCCAGATAGTATAGCGCCTGTGTCTGTTCTTCCTTGCTCTCGTCCTTCATGAAGTTGACGACCGCTCGCCCCAGAGATTTGATCGCATCGATCGGTTTTTCGGCGTTCAGCTTTCGCTCACCCTGCCTGAGATACAACTCACCTGCGGTGCGTTCTTTGTCGCGCTCCGCCAGAAATTCGGCCAGTTTTTCAAGAAGTGCATCGAACACTTCGCTTTCCGGGACCACAGGCATAAGGGCCTCAACCATCGAATCCACCAGGCCGGCAGGGAATTCACCCAAACCTTTTGCTCTATCGATGATGTCCGACAACCCAAGCCAGGTCTCGTCGAAATTGCTGTGTTCTCCTGCGAGTGCCTTTTCGTTCAGCGTATGAAATAGGAGCAGTGTTTCTGCGTGCAGCGAATTGTTAGGGCTCGATTTGTCAGCAACCAGTTCAACGAGCTTGGTTTTGAGGCGAGCCGTCCGCGTCTCCAGCAGGAGATCGCTAGATGATTCCAGACCGTTTACAACTCGTCCAACAATCAGCTGGTGTAGGTTGCACACCTTACTGATATGGTGGGCGTGATCGGTTTCGAACGCAATCTGTTCGACCTCCTCGTAGAGGTCCAGCATTCCGATAACGTCGTCAAACCACCAAAATCTAGTCCAGGCCTGTCCGTATGTGGCTCTGAGCAGCTGATATTTGGCCCCATATTTCTTTGCAAAATCGATCGCGCGCAAAAACCGGCCTTCGGTCTCATAACGCGGTTTTTCCAAATGTCGCGAAAGCGACGCCGCCTCAAAAGTGTCTGAAACAGCCTGCGTTCGATCAGAAGTTGCGTCGCCGAGCTTAGTTAGCCGGTCTTCGATTTCATCAAGCTCTTGCTGGCGCTCGAAGTCTCGTGGCCCCAGCTTCACACTTTCTGGGTCGTGCTTGCCGGCGTTGAGGTGTTCGAATGCAAGATCCTTGTGATTGTGCTCGAAGACGCGATCGATCAGCCACTCACGATCCAATATTGTAACAGGGACACCATGCTTAGTTTTCAGCTCATCTTCGATCCGCAGCCTATCTCTGGCGCGGGTCGGCCTACTCGTTACGAAGATGATCTTTGTGTAGCCGCGCTTCGTCTCAACAATCCCTTTGACATCCGAGCGAACCTTGTCGGACCAAGCCTTCTTGGCGCTAAATGCAAAAGCCCACTTTTCCTGCCTGCTAGTTGCGTCCCCTACATACCAGCGTTCTGAGATTTTAGTATCCACAGGATAGGTCTCAGTATCCACCTTGCCGTCACCGCCGCCTTCTGGGCCGGTCTGTGGACGTAGGTTCGGACAAATCTCGCGCTCGCAAATCTTGCGCGCAAAATTCTCAAAGTCTCTGTGCTGGTTGCGGTCGGTAAGCGAATCGAGCTGATGACTCAACTCGGATTGACCTAGTCGATAGGCATCCGTGTTTTGGCTATCAGAGTACAAATAAGGGCGTTTTGCCCGCATTACTTCCGAAGGCCTAGGGACATGCTGATTCGATTGCGCCATGGAACGGAAACTAGCACATGTGGTTGTAATTCGGTTTCAGATTTCACATCCACGGAAGGTACTCAAATGGTTGCTTTGGGTTACAGCGAATGGTGCGCGCTTGTGCAGTCAATGACCGCTTCCCGCCCACTCAAGACATGTCCCCGAGTGTAGTATAATAACAAATATGGGGCTCGCTTCGGTCGATCGGTGTTTTGAGTGCAAGGTCCGCTTCGAAAGGGAAACAGATCTTGAGAAAGAGGCTATTGGCGTGATTCAAGCTCCCAAAAAGGAGCAGTCCGAATGCGCTATGCCCTCACGGATGCTAAGTAACGTCTCATAGAACCAATCCTGCCCTGCAAGCCCCGAGGCATCCCACGCGTGGATAACAGGCGGGTTCTGCTGAATGGCATCTTCTGGGTGTTGAGGCCTGGAGCACCGTGGCGCGACTTGCGGGAGCGATACGGTCCGGACACGACCTGCTATGACCGCTTCGTGGGTTGACGGTGCCGGATATCGCGTTGCTGCTGCCGAAGGCGATGTTCAACTAACCCCCGGCCACGGTGGCCTTTTTGCGCTTGTGATAGGTCAGCGCCATCGCGATACAGTGTTCCAGCTCGGCCTGCGGTATATCCTCGCCGTCCTTCAGCACCAGCCCGCGGTTACCCTCATAATCGAAGCTTGTCGGATAGCGGGTTCGGAAATCGGCAATGAGCGAGGTCTGGCAATGGCAAAACAGCGCCGGCCGGTCGTCCTTGCTGACCCCCAGACGGACGGTGCTGCCGGATTTCGGCCGCACCGTCAGGTAGCTCGGCTCGCCCCATTTCAGCGTCTCGATGATTTCGCCGACACCGTCCGTTTCCTCCGCCACACGCAATATCAAATCCCGCAGAGCAAAAAGGCGCGGCCGTGCCTGCGCAGGCAAAGCCTCGAAAGCAGCCGCGACATCGGGCGGCATCTCAGCGGTCTTCAACATCGTCAACGTCCTCGGTCCGTCACTACATTGTTGCGCCGATCTGCCAGGGAACGAACTCCAGATCGCCAAGGCCCTGGGCTTCCGACAGGGTCCTTTCACCGGAGGCCACCGCCAGGATGCGACGGAAGATCTCCTCGCCGACGTCCTCGACGCTCGCGCCTTCCGTGATCATGCGGCCGGCCCCGATATCCATGTCCTCCGGCATGCGCTCGAACACATCGTTGTTGGTCGCGATCTTGATCGACGGCGACGGCTTGGCGCCAAAGGCCGAGCCGCGCCCGGTGGTGAAACAGACAATTGTGCAGCCGCTGGCGATCTGGCCGGTGACCGAACAGGGGTCGTAGCCCGGGCTGTCCATGAAGACGAAGCCCCTGGCGTCAATCGGCTCGCCATAGAGATAAACCCCGTTCAAGGGGCCGGTGCCGGCCTTGGCAACGGCGCCAAGCGATTTTTCGAGGATGGTGGTGAGGCCGCCGCGCTTGTTGCCGGGTGTTGGGTTGTTGTCCATCGAACCGAAATTGCGGGCCGTATAGTCCTGCCACCACGCGATGCGGTCGACCAGTTTCCGGCCGATCTCAGGCGTCGCGGCGCGTCGGGTCAACAGGTGTTCCGCGCCATAGATCTCGGGTGTCTCGGCCAGCACCGCCGTGCCGCCGTGGCGCACCAGCAGATCGGCCGCATGGCCGAGCGCCGGATTGGCCGTGATGCCCGACCAGCCATCCGATCCGCCGCATTGCAAGGCCAGCGTCAGATCGGCCGCCGGACAGGATTCGCGCCGGACGCCATCGGCCAGCGGAAGCATGGATTTGACGATCTCGACGCCCGCATCGATGGTTTTGCGAAGGCCGCCGGTCGTCTGGATGTTCATGGTGTGAAACAGCGGTCCGCGGCGAATTTGATAGGCATCGAGCAGGAAGTCGATCTGGTTGACCTCACAGCCGAGCCCGACCAGGAGCACACCGGCGAGATTGGGGTTGCGGGCATAGCCCCACAGCACACGCTGCAGATTGGCGAAACCGTCGCCATTGTCGGCCATGCCGCAGCCGGTGCCGTGGACAAAGGCGACCACGCCGTCGACATTCGGATAGGCCGCCATCACCTCCGGCGTAAACGCCGCGGCGATGAACCGCGCCGCTGTCGCCGAACAGTTCACGCTGGTCAGCACACCGATATAGTTGCGGGTGCCAACCCGGCCACTGTCGCGGCGGAACCCCAGGAATGTCGCCCGTTCACCATCCGGCACCGGCTGGAGCGGGCGGGCGTCGACGCAGAATTCGTAGTCGTGGCCGGTCGGCCGGTAATCCAGATTGTGGCTGTGGACATGGGCGCCGGCGGCAATGTCGCGCGAGGCGAAGCCGATCACCTGTCCATATTTGCGCACCGCCTCGCCGGCCATCAGCGGACGTGTGGCGATCTTGTGGCCCGAGGGCACCGCGTCAGCGGCGATGAGGTCGCCCAGTCTTTCGCCATGATCGATCGACCGCAGGGCGACAATGACGTCATCCCGCGGGTTGAGTCTTATGGTCGAACCGAGTTTCTCGAGCATGACGATGGCCTAGTTGTTCGGCTTTCGCCCCTACGTTTCGGCGACTATAGCCCATTTGGTGCGGTTGATGTCACCGCCACATGTCAGCAGACCGCATCGAGCCCGGCCTTTGGCGTCGCCGACAGGCGACAGCGCTATGGGAGGTTGCTCTTCGCCTGAAATCAGCCGGCGGTCCATCCGCCATCGACCAACAGGGCGGTTCCCGTGATCATCGCCGAGGCGTCGGAGGCGAGAAACACCACCGCGCCCATGATGTCCTCGACCTCGCCGACGCGACCAAGCTTGATCTTGTCCTCGATCCAGCGGACGCGCTCCGGATTGTCGAAGGTCTTTTCGGTCAGCGGCGTGCGAATGAAGGTCGGGCCAACCGTGTTGACGCGAATTCCGTGCGGTCCGAATTCGATGGCCATCGACTTCGTGAACCCTTCAACGGCGTGTTTCGAGGCGCAATAGACAGCCCGGTCAATCCCGCCCACATGCCCCATCTGCGACGAAATCGTCATCAGGGAACCGGTCCGTCCGGCCGCGATCAGCCCCTTTGCAACAGCTTGGACAAGGAAATAAGCACCCTTCAGGTTGACATCCAGGACAGCATCGAAGTCCGACGCCGCCGTCTCGGCCGCGGGGCCATGGCGCGCGAGCCCGGCGCTGTTGACCAATATGTCGAACGGGCCGGCCGCCTCGACAGCCGCGCTCATGCGCTCGATATCGCCGATATCGAACGGCAGCGCCGCGGCTTTCCAACCCCGCTCTTCGAAATGCGCGACGGTTTCATCGACGCGGGCAGCGTTCCTGGCCGTGAGCCAAACGTCCGCGCCGGCTTCGGCCAGCGCCACGGCGCATCCAAGTCCGATACCGGATGTCGCACCGGTCACCAGGGCGCGTTTGCCGTCGAGGCGAAAGGACGGCGTCTTGGGAAGCGTGGGCATTGTGGTCTCATCTCCAGGCATTGCGGCCCCTGTTGAATGCGCGGAGCCGCGCCACGGCGTCAAGCCGACTCTGCGATAAACACTCAGAAGATCGGCTCAAGCCGGTCTGCGCGGCAGCTCCAGCGCCTCAAAGGTCGTCTGCTTTCTTCCCGTCACGCATTTGTCATTGTCAACGCAGATTGAACAAACCTTCTCGCGCGCCGCCCTCATTGGCTTTGTTTTCGGCGCCATATAGGGCCTGTCGGGCCACTCGTGCTGCCCCCTCAACAACGGTTACTTGGAGAAGACGATCATGAAGCATATCGCCACCGCATTCACCGCCCTGGTTGTCGCGGCCCCCGCTCTCGCCAACGACATTGTGGTTCCGTCGGGGACCTATGCCATTGATCCTGCCCATACGCGCGTGGTCTGGCAGGTCAACCACTTCGGCCTGTCCGAGTATACGGCGGTGTTCAACGATGTCTCAGGCACGTTGAATTTCAATGCGGAAGACCCGACCGCCAGCACCCTGGTCGCCAACGTCGATCCGGCTTCCATCGTGACCGCGCATCCTTTTGCCGAACAGACCGATTTCGATGCCGAGTTACGCGGCGCACAATGGCTGGATACGGCCGGTTTCCCCGAGGCGACCTTCACGTCCAATAAGATCGAAATCACCGGCGACAATACCGGCACGGTCGAGGGCGAACTGACTTTCAGGGGTGTCACGCAGCCGGTCACTTTCGACGTCACCCTGTTCGGCCAGCTTGAGCAGCATCCTATGGCGCCGACGGCCGCGCTCGGCTTCACCGCCGAAGGAACCATCAAGCGATCGGATTATGGATTGACAACGCTGCTTCCCCTGATCGGCGACGACGTGCAACTGACCATCGTCACCGAAATGCTTCTGCAGCAATAAGGGCTGACGACGATGAGGGGGCACACGACCGACACGGAGCGCTACACGACCGTCGCGATCGCCCTTCACTGGGCCATCGCGGCGGCGATCCTGTTTCAGCTCATCGGCGGCCTGTGGATGGTGGAATTCGCCGCGCAGAACAGCACGCTGCGTTTTTCCGTCTACCAGATCCACAAGACAGTGGGCCTCCTCATTCTGGCTCTTTCATTGGCCCGGCTCGCTTGGCGCATCGGTCATCGCGCGCCGGCACCGCTCGCCCACTGGTCGCGGCTGGAAAAAGCGGCCTCAAAGGGCGTGCATATCGCGTTTTATGTCGTGATGATCGCGGCACCGCTCAGCGGCTGGGCGATGGCGTCGGCATCGCCGACCAATATTCGCACCTTCCTGTTCTTGCAGGAATGGCTGCCTTTCGCGCATCTTCCGGGCTTCGGCGCGCTGGAGCTCAGCGATCGGGAAGCGGTGGAACATTTTCTGAAACAGGCGCATGCAGCACTGGCCCTGTTGATGGTCGGCCTCCTCGCCCTGCATGTCGGCGGAGCCCTCAAACATCAGTTCCGTGACCGCGACCGGATCCTTGACCGTATGTCGCTCGGTGGCGGACGCGTAGCGTCCATCCGAGGCGGACGGCCGGACAAGGCCATACGCCTTGCCGCCGTGACGTTGCCGCTTCTGTTGATCGGCGGCGGTGTCATCGGCGGCATCGGCACCGCGCGCAACGGGGGCGAAACCGCCTCGGCCGCGCGGTTTGCCGCCGCACCGGTGCAGAGCGGCGCATGGACGGTCCTCGCCGACGACAGCACACTGTCCTTTTCGATCAACAACAACGGCGCCGACGTCCTCGGCAGCTTCGACAATTGGACGGCGGCGATCGCTTTCGATCCCGAACGGCTCGACGAGGCTTCCGCGACGGTCGAGATCGACATGGCGAGCTACGCGATCGACGACGCTATCCTGCGCACGCAGATCGCCGGCGACGATGGTTTCGCGATCGCCGGCTTCCCGGCCGCGACGTTCACCAGCACCGACTTCCGGGCCGATGGCGACGGTTACATCATGGACGGTGTCCTGACCCTGCGCGGCATCAGCCTTCCCGTCAGTATTGCCTTTACGTTCGAGCCGGACGGCGATGTCGCCCGCGTCATCGGCTCGGCGGTGCTCGACCGCACCGATTTCGGCATCGGCACCGCAGGCGCGCCGGACGAGACCTGGCTGAAAAATGCCGTCACGGTCGTCATCGACCTGACGGCACAGCGCAGTTCCTCCTGATGTTGGCCGGCGAGCGTCAGCCCGCCTGCCGATTTCGGAGTTGGGGAAGAATGTCGTCCCTTGTCAGCGGCGCAAGACGAATTCGGGATCCCCGCTATCGGTTGCGGCGCAGCCCGGCGACATCGGCGAGAACCGTGTTGGCGGCCTCGATAATGTTCGACCCGGGACCGAAGATCTCGGCCACGCCCGCGTCGCGCAGGAAGCCATAATCCTGTTCCGGAATGACGCCGCCGCAGATGACAATGATGTCATCGCGCTTTCGGTCCTTGAGATGGCCGATCAGCTCCGGCACGAGCGTGCGGTGGCCGGCCGCCAGAGACGATACGCCGATCACATCGACACCGAGATCGACGGCCTTCTGCGCCACTTCCTCCGGCGTTTCGAACATATCGGAAAGCGCGACGGCGAAGCCCATGTCATTGAAGGCCGTGGCAATCACCTTGGCGCCGCGGTCATGCCCGTCCTGGCCCATCTTGGCAACCAGGATGCGCGGTTCGCGGTCGCGCTCTTTGACAAATGCATCGATCTTGCTGCGCACCGCCTCATATTCCGCGTCGCCGCGATAGGCGTCGCCATAGACGCCGGAAATCATCCGCGTCGTCGCCTTATGGCGGTTGAAAGCCCGCTCCATGGCATCCGATATCTCGCCAAGGGTGGCGCGGGCGCGCGCCGCCTCGATGGCGGCCTCCAAAAGATTGCCCTTGGCGCTTGTCGCCACGTCTTCAAGCACCCCGAGTGCCCCGTCACAGGCCGTCTGGTCGCGAGAGCCGCGAATACGGTTGAGCCGTTCGATCTGGGCGTTGCGCACCTTGGCGTTGTCAATCTCCAGGATATCGATCTGCGGCTCATCCTCCAGCCGGAAGCGGTTGACGCCGACGATGACATCCTCGCCCTTGTCGACGCGTGCCTGGCGACGCGCGGCCGCCTCCTCGATGCGCAGTTTCGGCAGCCCCTGCTCGACCGCCTTGGTCATCCCGCCGAGGCTCTCGACCTCCTCGATCATGCTCCAGGCCTCCTCTGCCAGCGCATCGGTCAGCGCCTCGACATAGTAGGACCCGCCGAGCGGGTCGACGACCTGGGAGATGCCGGTCTCATGCTGCAGGATAAGCTGGGTGTTTCGGGCGATCCGGGCCGAAAACTCCGTCGGCAACGCCAGCGCCTCGTCAAAGGAGTTGGTGTGCAGCGACTGGGTTCCGCCGAGCACCGCGGCCATCGCCTCGAAAGCGGTGCGCACGACGTTGTTGTAGGGGTCCTGCTCCGTCAGCGATACGCCGGAGGTCTGGCAATGGGTGCGCAGCATTTTCGACCGCTCGCTCCTGGCGCCGAAATCCGTCATGATGCGCGCCCACAATCGGCGCGCGGCGCGCAACTTTGCCACTTCCATGAAGAAATTCATGCCGATGCAGAAGAAGAAGGACAGGCGCCCGGAAAACGCGTCGACATCGAGCCCGCTGCGCATCGCCGCGCGCACATACTCCATGCCATCGGCCAACGTATAGGCGAGTTCCTGCGCCAGCGTCGCGCCCGCCTCCTGCATGTGATAGCCGGAGATCGAGATGGAGTTGAATTTCGGCATTTCGCGTGCCGTGTAGGCAATAATGTTGGAGACGATGCGCATCGACGGCTCAGGCGGATAGATGTAGGTGTTGCGAACCATGAACTCCTTCAGAATGTCATTCTGAATGGTGCCGGACAGGTCCGCGCGGTCGACCCCCTGCTCTTCGCCGGCGACAATGAACATGGCGAGCACCGGGATCACCGCACCATTCATCGTCATCGACACCGACATCTTATCCAGCGGAATGCCATCGAACAGGATCTTCATGTCCTCGACGGAATCGATGGCGACACCCGCCTTGCCGACATCGCCGACGACGCGCGGGTGATCGGAGTCATAGCCGCGATGCGTGGCGAGATCGAAGGCAACCGAGAGGCCCTTCTGTCCGCCCGCCAGGTTCTTTCGATAGAAGGCGTTGGATTCCTCGGCGGTGGAAAAGCCGGCATATTGCCGGATGGTCCAGGGCCGACCGGCATACATCGTGGCGCGTACACCACGGGTGAAGGGTGCAAATCCGGGCCGTTCCCGTGCCGCCTCGTCCGATACGTCCTCAGCCGTGTAGAGCGGCTTCACGGGAATGCCCTCGGGCGTGTGCCAGATCAGGGTCTCGGGATCGACGCCCTTCAGCTCCTTGCCCGCGAGTTCGAGCCAATCGCGCTTCGTCTCGGTCATGTCTGTCTCCCTGTCGTCGCTCCGTGGACCTACGCCTCGAACTCCATGATGACCTCGTCCACCGCCAGGCTGTCGCCTTCCCTGACCGGGATTCTCGCGACGACACCGCCCTTCTGCGCCCGCAGCACATTTTCCATTTTCATTGCTTCGACAATGGCGAGCGGCTGCCCCTCGACGATCGCATCGCCTTCGTCGACATGCAGTTTCACCACCAGGCCGGGCATCGGGCACAGCAGCATGGCGGATGTGTCGGGTGGAAGCTTCTCAGGCATCAGCGCTGCCAGTTCCGCCACGCGGTTGCCCAACACCTGCACAACAAGATCGGCGCCGCGGTGGCGCAGGCGAAAGCCTCCGGCCACGGGGTCGACTTTGAAGACGGCCAGGTTCGACGCCATGCGCATCACGGCGAGCCTCTCGCCCGGCGACCAATCGGTCTCGATCAGAAACTCGACCTCGCCGACCCGTGCAATGAAGAGGCCGTCCTCCGCACGGATACGAACGGGACGGTTCTCGCGACCGACGCGCACCGTCCGATCGGCGGTGTCAACGGGTCCTTGCTCGGCAAAACGCGGATCGGCGATGGATCTCTTGCGATTACGTTCGATCGCGTCCAGAACGGCGGCCACGGCGGCAAAATGCGTCAACAGGTCGGAACCCGGCTCCACCCCCTGGAAACCATCGGGATATTCCTCGGCGATGAAGGCCGTCGTCAAGCGACCCGCCTTGAAACGCGGGTGGTCTATCACCGCGGACAGGAACGGCAGATTGTGGCCGATGCCTTCCACTTCAAAGGCGTCCAGCGCATCGCTCATTGCCGAAATCGCTTCGTCGCGATCGCGGCCCCAACTGCACAATTTGGCGATCATCGGGTCGTAGAACATGGAGATCTCGCCGCCCTCGAAGACGCCGGTATCGTTGCGCAGCAGCGTGCCGTCGGCATTGCCCCCCTCCAACGGCGGTCGGTAGCGGGTCAGCCGTCCGATTGAAGGCAGGAAGTCGCGATAGGGATCCTCCGCATAAAGCCGGCCCTCCATCGCCCATCCGTCGAGGCGGACATCCTCCTGCGCCATGGACAAGGTTTCGCCGGCGGCGACCTGGATCATCTGCTCGACCAGGTCCACGCCCGTAATCAACTCGGTAACGGGATGCTCAACTTGCAGCCGCGTGTTCATCTCCAGAAAGTAGAAATTGCGGTCCTTGTCGACAATGAACTCGACGGTTCCGGCACTGGCATAGTCGACGGCACGCGCCAGCGCCACGGCCTGCTCGCCCATGGCCTGGCGCGTCGACGCGTCGAGAAAGGGCGACGGCGCCTCTTCGATGACCTTCTGGTTGCGGCGTTGGATCGAGCATTCGCGCTCACCCAGATAGATGCAATTGCCGTGACCGTCCGCCAGCACCTGGATCTCGATATGGCGCGGTTCGGTGACAAACTTTTCGATAAAGATCCGGTCGTCTCCAAAGCTCGACGCCGCCTCGGATTTCGCCCGTTCGAACCCTTCCTGCGCTTCCTCATCGTTCCAGGCGATGCGCATGCCCTTGCCGCCGCCGCCGGCACTGGCCTTGATCATCACCGGATAACCGATCTCGGAGGCGATCCGCACCGCATGCGCCGGATCGTCGATCAGGCCCATATGGCCCGGCACCGTGGAGACCACGGCTTCCGCTGCGATCTTCTTCGACGTGATCTTGTCGCCCATCGCCTCGATGGCACCGGGCGGCGGACCGATGAACACGATGCCCTCGGCTGCCAGCCGTGCGGCGAATTCGGCCCGTTCGGACAGAAAGCCATATCCCGGATGCACCGCTTCGGCGCCGGTCTGTTTGCAAGCGTCGACGATGCGGTCGGCGACCAGATAGCTCTCGCTCGCGGGCGCGGCGCCGATATGGACGGCCTCGTCGGCCATTTCGACATGCAGAGCGCTGCGGTCCGCGTCGGAGTAGACGGCCACCGTGGCGATGCCCATGCGCTTGGCCGTCTTGAACACGCGGCAGGCGATCTCGCCGCGATTGGCCACCAGGATCTTGTTGAACATCGGCCTTGGCCTCACAGCGGGATATTGTCGTGTTTCTTGACAGGCGCGGCGGCCTGTTTCGTCTTCAGCATCTCGAAGGCCCGCGCGATGCGGCGCCGTGTCGAATGCGGCATGATCACCTCGTCGATGAAACCGCGCTGGGCGGCGATGAAAGGGTTGGCGAACCGATCCTCATAATCCTTGGTGCGCCGGGCGATCTTGTCGGGATCGTCGAGCTCGGCGCGATAGAGGATCTCGGTCGCGCCCTTGGCGCCCATCACGGCGATCTCGGCGGTCGGCCAGGCGTAATTGACATCGGCGCGGATATGCTTCGACGCCATGACGTCATAGGCGCCGCCATAGGCCTTGCGGGTGATCACCGTGACCTTGGGCACCGTCGCCTCGGCATAGGCGAACAGCAGCTTAGCGCCGTTCTTGATGATGCCGCCATATTCCTGCGCGGTGCCCGGCAGAAAGCCCGGCACGTCGGCCAGCGTGAGAATCGGGATGTTGAAGGCATCGCAGAAGCGCACGAAGCGCCCGGCCTTCTTCGAACTGTCGATATCGAGACAACCGGCGAGCACCATCGGCTGGTTGGCAACCACGCCGACCGTCGATCCGTTCAACCGAATGAATCCACACAGGATGTTGCCCGCGAAATCGCGCTGGATCTCGTAGAAGCCTCCCTCGTCGGCGAGTTTGAGGATCACCTCATGCATATCGTAGGGCTTGTTGGGGTTGTCGGGCACCAGGGTGTCGAGGCTCATTTCCACACGGTCGATCGGATCGCTGGTGGAAAGGACCGGCGCGTCAGCCCGGTTGGACAACGGCAGGAAATCGAACAGACGACGCACTTCGAGAAGCGCCTCGACATCGTTCTCGAAAGCGCCGTCGGCGACCGAGGATCTCTTGGTATGGGTCGCAGCCCCTCCCAGTTCCTCGGCGGTCACCACCTCATTGGTCACAGTCTTGACCACGTCGGGACCGGTGACGAACATGTAGCTGGTGTCCTTGACCATGAAGATGAAATCGGTCATCGCCGGCGAATAGACCGCGCCGCCGGCGCAGGGGCCCATGATCATCGAAATCTGCGGCACGACGCCGGACGCCTGCACATTGCGCCAGAAGACCTCGGCATAGCCGCCGAGCGACGCAACGCCCTCCTGAATGCGCGCGCCGCCGGAATCGTTGAGCCCGATTAACGGCACGCCATTCTGCATGGCGAGATCCATGACCTTGCATATCTTCTCTGCGTGGGTTTCCGACAGGGACCCGCCGAATACGGTGAAATCCTGACTGAAGACATAGGTCGGGCGGCCATTGATCGTGCCCCAGCCGGTGACGACACCGTCACCGGCGATCTGCTGGGAGTCCATGCCGAAATCCGAACAGCGATGCGTCTTATACATGTCATATTCTTCGAACGAGCCCTCATCGAGCAGGATGTCGAGCCGCTCGCGGGCGGTCAGCTTGCCCTTTTTGTGCTGGGCGTCGATGCGCCGCTGACCGCCGCCGAGCTGCGCTTCCCTGCGTTTGGCGTCGAGCTGATCGAGAACAGCGCGCATCACGCGAGACCCCGCGATTGCAGGAACCGCCACGCGGCCGGAAACGCAACGGCTGCGAGGGCGGCTTTGACGAGATCGCCCGGAATAAACGGATAAAGGCCCCAGGCGAGGATCGGCTTGTCCCAACCGAAGAGCGTGCCAAGCCAGAGCAGACCGGGCAGATAGAGAATAGCGGCACCGGCCAGGGCCGCCGCAAAGGCCGTGAGAATATGACGGTCCCAGCCGCGCATCGCCAGCCAGCCGGTGACAACCACGGCCAGCAGATAACCGGCCAGATAGCCGCCGGTCGGTCCCATCATATAGGCAAAGCCAATGCCCTTTTCCGGGGTGCCGGCAAAAACGGGGAGGCCAAGCGCCCCCTGCAGCAGATAAAGGCCGACGGCGGCAAGACCGAGCCTCGGCCCCAGCGCCAGGCCGATGCCGATCACCACGAAAGTCTGCATGGTCAGCGGCACTGGGTAAAAGGGAATGGCGATCTTCGCCGACAGGGTCAGCAGGATCGAGGCGAAGAGCGCGACAAAGAGATCGCGCATCAAGGAGCGTTGTGGCTTGTGGGTCAAGGAAGCATAGAGTGTCATGGTCGGTCTCCCGTTTTTGGCATTCCAAATGGGTCTACACGCCTGAGCCGCGTCAAAAAAGAGTTGAATTAGCAACAAAGTTGATTTAGCAAATATTGCAAAGTGCTTTTTGCGAAATTGCGAACATGCGCGCCCGCAAGCTATTTATCGGCCAGAACATCCGCAAGATCCGGGACGACCATTCCCTGACGCAAGCGCATTTTGCCAAACAGCTCGGCATTTCAACCAGTTACCTCAATCAGATCGAGAACAACCAGCGCCATGTCACCGCACCGGTGCTGCTGGCCCTGGCGGAAACGTTCGCCGTCGACATCTCAACGCTGTCGGTCAATGACAGCGACCGGCTGCTGGCCGATATGGCCGAGGCGCTCGCCGACCCTCTGTTCAAGGGCGAGCAGCCCTCCGCCCAGGAACTCAAACAGGTCACTCAGAACACACCGACAGTGGCGCGCGCCTTCCTGGCCATGCACCAGGCTTTGCGCCGCGCCGGCGAACAATTGGCGGAGCTCGACGACACGCTGGAACGCTCCGGCGGCCTCAGCGAGCCAACGCCCTATGACGAGGTGCGCGATTTCTTCCACTACATCGACAATTACGTGCACGAGCTCGACATTACCGCCGAAGCCCTCGCCGGTCGGCTGGCGGGCGCGACGCGCAGCCGCGTGCGCACGCTGGCCGATCATCTCGAACGGCAGCACCGGGTGCGCGTCACCATTGGCGGAGGCGCCGACGCGCCGGCCATCGTCCGCCGCTACGATCCGGTCTCGCGCGTGCTGGCGCTCAACCCGAAGGCATCGCCGTCCACCCACGCGTTTCAAATTGCCCATCAGATCGCGCTAATGGAGCATGGTGACCAGATGGACACCATTATCGGCAAAGCCGCCTTTCGGTCACAGGACGCGGCGGATGTGTGCCGCATCGGCCTGGCCAATTACTTCGCCGGCAGCACGCTGTTGCCCTATGGCGCCTTCCTTGAAGCGGCCGGCGCGTTGCGGCACGACCTGGTGCTGCTCGCCGACCGGTTCGGGGCCAGCCTGGAACAGGTCGCCCATCGACTGAGCACCCTGCAGCGTCCGGGCCGCAAGGGCATTCCCTTCTTCTTCGCCCGTGTCGACCAGGCCGGCAACATCACCAAGCGGCACAGCGCCACCAAGCTGCAATTCGCGCGCTTCGGCTCCGCCTGTCCGCTGTGGAACGTGCACAATGCCTTCGGCAACACGCAACGCATCCTGCGGCAACTGGCCGAGACGCCCCACGGCGTGCGCTATCTCTGCCTTGCCACCGAAGTCACCAAGGCAAGCGGCGGATTTCGCGACCCGGTGCAGCGCTATGCGCTCGCCTTCGGCTGCGAGATCAAGCATGCCGGCGCGCTGATCTATGCCGACGATCTCGATGTCGACAGCGACAGCGTCTATGAACCGATTGGCATTTCCTGCCGCATCTGCGAGCGCTCGGACTGCCAGCAGCGCGCCGTGCCGCCGCTCAAGCGCAAGCTGTTCGTCGATCACAACGCCCGTGACACGGTGCCCTACTCCTTCCAATAGGGCTACAGCCCAATCAGAAGCTCAACGAGATGTCCCGGTGATCGGATGAACAGGCGGCAACGAACAGCGCCTGTTCGCGGGTCAGCCTGCGCTGCTGGCGAATGCCGATGGTCGGGGCCAACGTGTCGACATAGGCGGCGAGACCCGGCCGCAGAGTCCGGTCGGCGGCCTCGCGCCACAGGCTCTGCTCGCGATAGGTGGCCAGCGCCTCGTCGATTTCCGCCAGCGCACGTTCCTTATCGGGGGTCCGGGAGCGCAAGGCGCGACGCGCCTGCGACAGCGCCGAACGAATGTCGCCGGCACCCTCGATCGCGCCGAATTGCCGCGCCAGTTGGTTCAGCGGCTCGGTCATCTCTTCCGGCGGGTTGTTGGCCACCGCATCGCTCATGGCTGTCAGCTCGTCTTCCAGATCGAGGAAGGCTTGATAGGCATTCAGGCTGGCAAGCAGTTCGGCCACCGGCTCATAGGCGGCGGCCGAGGCTTGGTTGAACTGCCGCCGCAACGTCGTTTCGGCGTCGTTCAAGGCGTCGAATCCCGCATAGGTGCCTTCCCATTCGGCCGGGATCGTCGCAGCCAAAGCCTGTTTGTCTTCCTCGAGCGCGGCAATGCGGCTCTCAAAGCCCTCGCGCTGCTCCGCCTCCGAGGGATCGCGTGCCCGGTCGGCCAGCACTTCCAGCACCTCGATACGCTCGTCGATATCGCGCATATCCCGTTGGATATCGCGCACCTGCCGGTGGATCGGGCGGTAGGCACCCGATGCGTCCGCAATATCGAGCGCGGCCAGATTGGCATCGTCCAAAAGCGCGATGGCCCGGGCGACCTGGTCGAAGCTGTCGCGCGTCGTCTCGGCGATGTCGTCCGGCAGGACGCTCAGGTCCAGCTGACGCGCGGTGTCGACGGCGCGCAGCAGCGGCACCCGGCCCTGATCAAGCTCCTCGGTCAGATATTTGTCGACACAATAGGCCAGCCTCGGATTGCGCGGCGGCGGCGCGGTTTCGGACAGCAGCGACACCCGATTCGGCAGATAGTTGACCAGTTGCGGCGCCATGCCGACGATGACGAGCGCGACCAATTGCAGACAGATGAACGGAATGACGCCGCGGTATATCTGAAGCGTCTTGACGATCGCCGGCGCGACCCCTCGTAGATAAAATAAGGCGAATCCGAAGGGTGGGGTCAGGAAGGATGTCTGGATGTTGAGACCGATCATCACGCCGAGCCATACGGCGGTGATATTGGCCGACGGATCGGAAAGCAGGATCGGCGCGACGATCGGCACGACGACGACAGCGATCTCGATGAAATCGAGAAAGAAGCCGAGAATGAAAATGACGGCCATGACGATGACGAATTTCGTCCAGAAGCCGCCGGGCAGCCCTTCGAGGAAATCGCGCACCAGATGTTCGCCGCCGAAGGCCCTGAAAGCGGCCGTCAGGATCGCCGCGCCAAGCAGGATGATGAAGACCAGCGAGGTGGTCTTGGCCGTCTCGATCATCACGCCCTGGAGCGTGTTTCCGATCCGGAAGGCACGCCAGCCGCTCCAGATCAGCGCGACCGTCAGTCCGAGCAGTCCAACAAGCGCGATGGACACGCCCACGACATCCGCGCTCGTGCGGATGTTCTTTATATTGGTGTTGAAATTGGCAAGCACAAAAACGATGACCGCGAGCGAGGCGAGCGCCAGGATCGCCGGGTAAAACGCGTCCTTTTCGCCATCACGAAGCCGGTAACCGGCCATGATCAGGGCACCGCCGGCGCCGATGGCGCCGGCCTGGTTCACCGTGGCGATGCCGCCGATGATCGAACCGAGCACCAGGAAGATCAATGTCAGCGGCGGAAACAGTGTGACCAGCACCTTGATCACGAAGCGCCGGTTGAACGTGCCCTCCGAGGGCACCGGCGGGGCGAACTGCGGCCGGAGCCAGGCAAAAACCAGGATGAAGACCATATAGAGACCGACGAGAACGAGCCCGGGCAGGAAGGCGCCCAGGAACATCTCCCCGGCACTGGTCGAGCCGACATCGAAAATCGACGGCATGCTCAATTCGCCGGTCGATTCGGTGAACAGCGATTTGCGCGCCGTGCCGGCCTGTTCGGCGGCGCTGGAGAGCTGGTCGGCCAGGATGATCAGCACGATCGATGGCGGGATGATCTGACCCAGCGTGCCGGAAGCGGCGATCGTGCCGGTGGCAAGCGGCTGCGAATAGTTGTTGCGCAGCATCGCCGGCAAGGAGATCAGCCCCATGGCGACAACCGTCGCGCCGACGATGCCGGTGGTCGCCGCCAGCAGTGCGCCAACGAACACCACCGATATGCCGAGCCCGCCCGGTATCGGCCCGAACAGTCGCGCCATGGTGATTAGCAGATCTTCGGCGATCTTCGAGCGCTGCAGCATAATGCCCATAAAGATGAACAGCGGAATCGCGATCAGCGTGTCGCGTTCCGGTTCCCAATAGACCCCGCGCAGATTGGTGACGCCGGCGCTCAACCATTGCGACGGACCGCCCTGGGCAAAGAAAGCGTCGGTGTCGCCGACGAAAAGGAAACCGCACAGCGCGGCCAAGCCGATGGTGATGATCGATGCGCCGGGCAGCGCGAAGGCGACCGGATAACCGGACCCCAGGGCAAACGCCATCAGAAGAACCAGAAGGGCGAGAAAATAGAGTTCCATGGATTAATGACCCATCGGTTCCTTGGGTTCGCGGCCCCCGGGTTCACCGCGATAGTCGGCCACCGCTTCCATCAGGTAGCTGACGAACTGGATCATCATCGAAACGGCGAAAATGCCCAGGAAACCGGCCATCATATATTTCACATACATGCCGAAGCCGGCCTGCGTGACCTCGAAATTGATGACTGGGCTGTTGATGATCGAGGTCTTCTGCCCCATCCCGACGATCAGGATCGTCCAGCAAAAGGTAAGTCCCAGCAAAATCGAACCGACGGCATTGACCACCGCCTTCGTCTTATTGGTGAAACTGGCATAGAACACGTCGACCCGCACATGTCCCTCTTCCATCAGCGTGTAGGCGCTGGCGAAGAGAAACAGCGCGCCGTACCAGAAACGCACCAGGTCGGCCATGAAGGCCTGTTCATAGGAGAAGATGAACCGCATGAAGACGATCATCAGTTCGGCCATAACGATCAGCAGCGCCAACCATTGGAAACCGAGCGTGCGGGTGAAGATCGCCAAAACGATGCCGAGCCCGATCAGGGGAAGATGCACATAAGTGCCGCGAAACTGCGAGCGCCCGAGATCGCGCGACAATTCTTGCCCCAAGGCCGCCTCCAACAGCCCCTCGACGCGCATGAAGGACACGATGACATCGGCGACGCCGACGATCAGAACGCACCAGAAGGCGGCGCGGATCAGGAATGTGTTGATGTCGGCGATGCGGGCGCCATCGACGCGCAGCGACGTCGCCTTGTGAGTGGCGACATAGGCAATCGTCAACACGATCGCCACACCGTAAAGCGCGGCCTGGACAAGCCCGCCGAAACCGCCCGATCCGTCGAAAGCGGCGCCCGGGAGACCGGCGCCATGGGTCAGGAAATTGTTTAGAAGAAACGCCGCCATAACGGCCAGAACGCCCCAGCCGAACAGACGCACAAGATTGGGAAACGACAGGGTGTTGTCATACCCGGCTGCCGTCTGACCCGCCATTCGTCTTCCCCCTTATTGGCCTCCATGCCGGCTATGACAAGCTGTCGTCAAACCGGGCATCCGGTCGCCTTGCCGGATCCGATCGCATGTCGGCGCGGCTGCCGGGACGGGGGTCACCCCGTCCCGGCATCGTCAGAACACGGAAAGCCTTCGCTTAACGGTTGAGGACGTTGTTGCGCTTCTGCACGAAAGCGGTGTCGGACAACGCCGTCCACGCACCGATCTCGGCGCGCTTTTCGAGAACGGAGTCGTAGATCCGCTTCGACAGGTCGCTGTGATCGCGTGCTTCCTCGATCACTTCGGCGGAAGCTTCGCCGAACGCGTCATAAACATCGTCGTTGAATTCGCGCAGCTGGACGCCGTGATCGTTGATGAGCCGGTTCAGATACTCACCATTGAACGCATTGGTTTCGGCCATCGTGCGCGCGTTTTCTTCATTACACGCAGCTTCGATAATCGCCTGCTCGGTCTTCGACAGGGAATCCCAGAAACCGCGATTCATACCGAAGGCGATCTGCGCACCCGGCTCATGCATGCCCGGCCAGTAGTAGAACTTGGCGGCTTCGTAAAACTTCATGAAGTAGTCGTTATACGGGCCGACCCACTCGGTCGCCTCGATCGCGCCGGAGACGAGGTTCTCGTAGATCTGACCGCCGGGCAGCGACACCGGTGACGCACCCAGTTTTGCCATGACGTCGCCGCCGAGGCCCGGAATGCGCATCTTCAGACCCTTGAGGTCGTCAGCGCTTTCGATTTCCTTGTTGAACCAGCCGCCCATCTGCACGCCGGTATTGCCGCAAGCCAGGTTCTTCAGGCCGAATTCGCCGGCCAGTTCGTCCCACAGTTCCTGGCCGCCGCCATATTTGGTCCAGGCATCGATTTCCGTATAGGTCATGCCGAACGGAATGGCCGTGAAAGGCGCCCAGCCCGGGTGTTTTCCCTTCCAGTAGTAGTCGGCGCCGATATAGGCCTGCGCGTTTCCGGACGCGACTTCATCGAACGAATCGAAGGCGCCAACCCGTTCTCCCGCAGCGAAATACTGCACGTCGATCTGACCGTCGGTGAGCTCCGTGATGCGCGCGGCGAGCCGCTGCGCGGGAAGCCCGAGCCCCGGGAAATCGCGCGGCCATGTCGACACGATCACCATTTCCCTCGTCCCCTGCGCAAGCGCAGGAGCGGCCAGAGTAGACGCGGCGCCGGCGACGGCGGCACCTTTCAAAAACTTACGACGTTGCATTGTGTTCCTCCCGAATTTTGCCAAGCACGATAGGGGCGGTTGCCCGCTGCGGTGCCTAATAGGCATATGACACGACTTTCACAATTCGTGCAAATACCACCTGCATCCGCAATACTACTGAGACACCCGCTGCCGCGTGCAATCAAGGCGGGGATATGCAAATGATCGGCCTTTCCCCGCAAAACCGGGTTTGAAAAGATGACGTTCAAGACCAAGCTGTTTTTCATAACGCTGCTGCCGGTGCTGCTGATTCTGGCCGCGACTCTGATGGTCATCAATTTCCAGTCCTCTCGCCTGGCCCGATCGCAGGCCGAAACGGTTGAAAAGCTCTATCTCGACCTGAAACATGCCGAGCTGAAAAACTATGTCATGCTGGCGCGCAACGCGCTGACCCCGATATACGGTTCCACTTTGAAAACCAGAAGGCGGGCGCAGCGCGAGGTCACCGAGATCGTCCGCAAGATGACCTTCGGCGAGGACAGCTATTTCTTCATCTATGAGGAAGACGGCACGAATATCGTCAATCCGCGGCTGACCTATCTGGTCGGCAGCAATTGGATCGGTCTGGAGGATGAAGACGGCAGGCAGGTCGTCAAAGACCTCATCGACCGCGCCAAGAAGGGCGGCGAGTTCTATTCCTACATCTGGAAGAAGCCGTCGAGCGGCGAATATGTCAAGAAGCTCGGCTATTCGGTCTATCTGGACAAATGGGACTGGATGCTGGGAACCGGCATCTATCTGGATGACGTTTCGCAGCAGGTGCAGGCGGTCCGGGTTGAGTTGCAAAACACCATCCGCGACACCCGCTACGTCCTGTTCGGTCTCGCACTCTGTGCGTTGCTGCTGACCGGTTCGGTGGTCGGCGCCGCGCGGCTGTCGGAGCAGCGGTTCGCGGATGCGCGTCTGAAGGAGCTTTCCGCGCGCCAGGCCGACATCCAGGAGGACGAGCGCAAACGGGTCTCGCGCGAACTGCATGACAGCATCAGTCAGTTGCTCGTGTCGACGCGCTACGGTCTGGAATCGGCCCTCAACAGGTCGAAGGACGACGGTTCGGTCAGCGAACCGATCAAAAAGTCGATGGACGCGCTCGACGCGGCCATCGCCGAGGTGCGCCGCATTTCAATGGCGCTGCGGCCCTCCGTACTGGACGATATGGGGCTCGCCGCGGCCGTCAAAAGCCTGGCGGCCGAGTTTACCAAACAGAGCGGGATCCAGGTCGATGTCGAGGCCGAACAGGTCAGGGAGTTGCTCTCGGATGAAGCGAAGACGGCCCTTTACCGCGTGCTTCAGGAGGCGCTGACCAATGTGGCGAAACATTCCGGCGCCACTCATGTCGGCATCCGCCTCGGGCAGCGCGGAAACCGCGTGGAATTGCGGCTTGAGGATGACGGCGTCGGCATGGCGCGCGGGGCGGAGAGACAGCCGGCCGGCAGCGGTATGGGCATACGCAACATGCAGGAGCGCATCGACTCCTTCGGCGGTACGATTCGCTTCTCGCGCGCGACCAAAGGCGGGCTTGCAATCCGGGTGGGTTTGCCCATAGTTAAACCCAAGAAGCAGGACAAAAAGCGCGCCACATAGGGGAATCGATGCAGTCTGTGACATCAGGCGGCGACAGACTTCGACTCGTTATCGCAGATGACCATGATCTGGTCCGTGAGGGCATTCGCTCGCGGCTGTCGGACGAGGATTTTGTGGACATTGTCGGCGAGGGGCGCAACGGGCGCGAAGCCGTCGATCTGTGTCTCTCCCTGCAGCCGGACATGGTGCTGCTCGACATTTCGATGCCGGAGTTGAACGGGCTGGAAGCCGCGTTGAAGATCAAGCAAGCAAAGCCCGCCATCAAGGTGCTGTTTCTATCGGTCTACGACAATGAGGAATATGTGCGCGAGGCACTGCGCATCGGCGCCAACGGTTTCGTGCTCAAGGACGTGTCCAAGGCCGAAATGATCAACGCGATCAAATCGGTCGCCCAGGGCGCCACCTATCTCGGGCCCCAGGCAGCCGCTTCGCTCGCCAGCCGGGCCGCCGCCAGCCGCCCGGTCGCCAATGATTTCGGCCTGACCGAACGCGAGAAAGAGGTGCTGGCGGCGGTGTCCAAGGGCCTGACCAACCGCCAGATCGCCATGCAGCTCAGCATCAGTGTGCGCACCGTCGAAAGCCACCGGCTGTCGATTCGCGAAAAGACCGGAGGCGGCAACGCCGTGGCGCTGTCGAAGATCGCCGGTCGGCTCGGCCTGTAGGAAAAGCGGCTCCGTGCGCGAAACATGCCTTTCGTCTCAGAAGCGGACCTCAAAACAGACAGAACGTTCGTCTTGTTTGGGCAATGACGCCGTGTTAGGTCGGTCGGCGCGCCGCATGCCTATGCTGGGGCCGGCTTCCAATCAGCGGGTGGCATCATGAGAAACCCTTTCGAGACCGAAGAGCGCCGTGCGTTTCGCGACAGTATCGCCCGGTTCGTCGACAAGGAGATACGCCCGCATGCCAACGCCTGGGACGAGGCGGGTGCGGTGCCATGGGACTTGCACCGGAAGGCCGGCGCACTTGGCCTGTTCGGCTTCGGCATTAAAGAGGCTTATGGCGGCCTCGGTTTCGATGATTGCTTCATGCGCGCGGCCGCAGCCGAAGAACTCGGCCGCTGCGGCGCGTCCGGCGTGGGCGCGGCGCTCGGCGCCCGCAACATCTCGACCGGACCGATCGCCCTGCTCGGCGCGGAAGAACGCAAGCGCGATGTGTTGCCGGGGATCCTGTCGGGCGAAAGCGGCTCGTCGCTCGCCGTCACCGAACCGTCGGGCGGCTCAGACGTCGCCAACCTGAAGACGTCGGCCCGGCGCGACGGCAATGAGTGGGTGCTGAACGGCACAAAGACATTCATCACCGGCGGCATGACCAGCCGCTACTTCGTCGTCGCCGCGCGCACCGGCGGGCCCGGTCTCTCGGGCTTGTCGCTGTTCTTCGTGGAGGCCGACACGGACGGCTTTTCCAGGAGCCCGATCGAACGCAAGATGGGCTGGTGGTGCTCAGATCAGGCAACGCTTTTCTTCGATGATTGCCGGCTGCCGGCCGACCGCCTCCTGGGTCCGGAAAACCGCGGCTTTCTGGCGATCGTGGAGAATTTCAATTACGAGCGCATCGCCCTCGTCGCCCAGGCGCTCGGCATGGCCAAACTATGCCTGGATGAAAGCACTGCCTATGCGCGCGAACGCGAAACCTTCGGTCAGCGACTGATCGACCATCAGGTCATCGCCCACAAGATCGCCGACATGTCGGCGCGGGTCGACGCCGTCGAGGCCTATCTCAACCAGATCTGCTGGCTTGCCAATGAAGGACAGATGCCGGTCGCGGAAATCTCGAAAGCCAAGTTCCTGTCGACCAAGATGCTGGAATTCTGCGCCTCCGAGGCCATGCAGATCTTCGGTGGAGCGGCTTACCTCCGAGGCAATCCCGTCGAACGGGTCTATCGCGAGGTCAAGGTCATGGCGATAGGCGGCGGTTCGGAGGAGATCATGAAGGATCTGGCGATCCGGCAGATGGGCGTTGCCGCGCAGTAGCGGATTGCCGTCCGGCGGCGGCACGTTAAAAGGCCGTCGCCAAGGGGATGAAAACGACATCGTGAAGACCCATTTGCCTTGAAAAAGGCGTCAAACCGGTTCTTAACGGTTTTGCGCGAGGCTCATCTCGCTAAGCGCCATCGCGAGCGGATCATTTGGCTTTCGTGGGACCATGAAGACGACATCACTCTTGGAAGGGCTCGCCAACGCGGCGCGCGCCGCCGGCGATGCCATCATGCATGTCTATCAAAGCGATGTGAAAACAGCGGTAAAGCACGACGGTTCACCGGTGACGGAGGCCGATCACCGGGCCGAGGCCATCATCCGGCCGGCGCTCGGTCATCTGGCGCCCGATATCCATGTCGTCTCGGAAGAGAACACGGACAGCCATGTCGCGGCGCCGCCGGAGCGTTTCTTCCTCGTCGACCCGTTGGACGGCACCAAGGAGTTTGTGAAAAGGGACGGCCATGGCGCGTTCACGGTTAACATCGCGCTAATCGAACGGGGACTGCCGGTTCTCGGCGTTGTCTATGCCCCGGCCCTGGATCGTCTGTTTAGCGGCGGTACCGGGCTCGGCGCCACCGAAATATCCGGTCGGGCGCACCGCCGGATCAGCATCCGCCCCTGCCCCAGCAGCGGCCCGATCGCGGTGGCCAGCCGCTCGCACCCGGAGCAGCAAACGGAACGCTGGCTTGCCGACAATGCGATTTCCAACACCCGTTCGATCGGATCCTCGCTTAAATTCTGCCTGCTGGCATGCGGCGAGTGCGATGTCTATCCGCGCTTCAGCCCCACTATGGAATGGGACACCGCCGCAGGCGATGCCGTGCTGCGGGCGGCCGGCGGTCGCGTGACGACGCCGGACGACGAACCTTTTGTCTACGGCAAGCCCGACTACCGCAACGGACCGTTCATCGCGCGCGGCGGCTGGTCACGGGACCCTCAGCCCGCGCTGCAGCGACGGCAGTAACCACGCAATTCGATGATGGAGGAGGTCATCACGAAGCCATCGCGCGTGGCCAGATGCTTGAGCTGCTTTTCCACCATGTCGTCGGCCACTTCCGACACCTTGCCGCAGGATTCGCAAATGGTGAACACCATGGATTCGCGGTTCCCGCACTCGGGATGCTGGCAGGCGACGAAGGAATTGAGGCTTTCGAGCCGATGGATCAGCCCGAACTCGATCAGCTTATCAAGCGCCCGGTAGACCTGCAGCGGCGCCCGGAGCCCCTTGTCGCGCAGACGGTCGAGAATGGCATAGGCGCTCAGCGGCTCGCCGGCGTGGGACAACGCGCCATAGACCAGCGTCTGGTTCTTGGTCAACCCCGACGGCGCGGTGTGGTGATGCTGGGCCGTCATCTCAACTCCCCCGATTCCGGCCGGAGATCAGTTCGTAGAGAGCGATCTCGCCGGCAAAATCGATCCCATAAAGCGTCGCTATCGAGCAACCTGAACGCCCTGCTTGCTAGTCGCGTGGGTGGGCAGCGCCTTGATGCGTTCGCCATGCTGCTTGGCCGCCGTAAGCAAATCGTGTTTCGCTTGGAGGTTCAACCAGAATTGCGGATCGGTGCCAAACCAATGGCCGAACCGCAACGCAGTGTCGCCGGTGATGGATCGGCTGCCTTTGATGATCTGGGTGATCCGGTTAGCAGGTACATCGATCTGGCGGGCAAACTCGGCCTTGCTGACGCCTAGCTCTTTCAGTTCATCTGCAAGTATCGCTCCCGGGTGTACAATACGCTCGAACATGTTTCCTCTCTTTCTCAATGGTAATCGACGATCTCCACCTGGTCAGGTCCGGGTTGTCCGGGTGGCCAGGTGAACACGATGCGCCATTGGTTGTTGATGCGGATGGAGTACTGCCCTGCGCGATCGCCTCGCAATGCCTCCAACCGGTTACTTCTCAGGGCGCGCAGATCGTCAAGCGTCGGTGCCGCGTCAAGAATGGCCAGGCGGCGCTCGGCCTGCCGCTGGAATCCTTCAAAGGCTCTTACGAATTCGCCACGGGCGAACGCTTCCGTCCGCTTGCCTCTGTACCCCAAAATCATAGACCGACAGAATAATGTTGATGACGAGTGACGTCAATCGTCATCAACATTTCAAAACCAGATGGGTTTGGTCGCTCGCGCGTGACGCGGAAAACTTCAGAGTTCAGGTCCCGGCACCGAACTGCACATCATTGTGCTCGACGCGCAGGTCCGATACCGAAAGGAGCGATTGGTCATGTTTTTCGGATACGTCGAACCGAACCATTTGGACGCGAAGCCACCCGCGGCGGCCGCCGTTCAAACGCGCTCCATGGCGATGGCAATGCCCTGCCCGACGCCGATGCACATCGTGGCAAGCGCAAATCGCCCACCCCGATCTGTCAGTTCCAGCGCGGCCGAGCCGGCGATACGGGCGCCCGACATGCCGAGAGGATGGCCAAGCGCGATCGCGCCGCCATTCGGATTGACGAAGTCGGCGTCCTCGGGAATGCCAAGATCGCGCAACACGGCAATCGCCTGACTGGCGAAGGCTTCGTTGAGCTCGATCACATCGAAATCGCCGGGTGTCATGTCGAGCCGCGCGGTCAGCTTCCTCGTCGCCGGCGCCGGGCCGAAGCCCATGATGCGCGGTGCGATTCCGGCGGTCGCACCGCCCAGGATCCGTGCGATCGGCCGCAGCCCGTGTTTCTCGATCGCCGTCTTCGAAGCGACGATCAAAGCAGCCGCGCCGTCATTGACGCCCGACGCGTTGCCCGCGGTGACCGAACCGCCCTGGCGAAACGGCGTCGGCAAAGCGGCGAGCTTTTCGGGCGAAGTCGCGCGCGGATGCTCGTCGACGGCGACGGTCAGCGGATCGCCGCGCCGCTGCGGCACGGTGACCGGCGTGATCTCCCGCTCCAGCCGGCCGCTTGCCTGCGCCGCGCCCGCCTTTTCCTGCGAGCGCAAGGCAAAGGCGTCCTGATCGGCGCGGGACACACTGAAATCCTCAGCGACATTCTCAGCGGTTTCCGGCATGGAATCAACGCCATATTGAGATTTCATCAATTTGTTCACGAAGCGCCATCCAATCGTCGTGTCGTGGATCTCGGCGTTGCGCGAAAACCCCGCCTCCGCCTTGGGCAGGACGAAGGGCGCGCGGGACATGGATTCAACCCCGCCCGCAACGACAAGCTCGGCTTCGCCGCTTTTGATCGCCCGCGCCGCGGCAATCGTCGCGTCCATGCCCGATCCGCACAGCCGGTTGATCGTCGCGCCGGGCACAGATTCGGGATATCCGGCGAGCAGCAGTGCCATGCGCGCGACGTTGCGGTTGTCCTCGCCGGCCTGGTTGGCGCAGCCCAGGAAGACCTCGTCGACCGCTTCCAGATCGAGCGCCGTATTTCTGTCACGCAGAGCGGCGAGCGGGATCGCCGCCAGATCGTCCGTGCGGACGGATGACAGGCTGCCGCCGAAGCGTCCGATAGGCGTGCGGATATAGTCGCAGATGAAGGCTTCGGGCATGTCCTGTCTGTCCTCCTGAGGTGGTCTCACCGCTGATGGGCGGCCCGGGTGCGGGCCTTCAGATCCCGCAGTGTCGTCAGCTCGACATCGCTCGGCGGCGGCGTCTCGTTAACCGTGTCGGCGTAGCGCACGGCCCAGCCGCAGCTTGCCTGGACGGCATCCCGTGTGACACCCGGATGCATCGACACAACCGTGAACTCCTTCGTCTCCGGATCCGGCCGCCAGACGGCAAGATCGGTAATCAGCATTGTCGGTCCCTTGGTGTCAATGCCGAGCCGTTGCCGATGGTCGCCGCCGTCTCCATGGCCGAAAGAGGTGTAGAAGTCGATCTTTTCGACCATCCCGCGCAGCGACTGTTTCATGGTGATAAAGACCTCGCGCGACGAACTGGCGATTTCCGGCGCGCCGCCGCCGCCCGGCAGGCGCGTCTTCGGCGCGCGATAGTCGCCGATGACGGTGGTGTTGATGTTGCCGAACCGGTCCAGTTGGGCAGCCCCCAGAAAGCCGACCGTGATACGGCCACCCTGTAACCAGTAACGGAACATCTCCGGCACCGAGACGGTCGTCAGGGCCGTGTCGCACAATTCGCCGTCGCCGATCGACAGCGGCAGCACGTCGGGCGCGGTGCCGATCGTGCCGCTTTCATAGATCAGCGTGATATCGGGCGCATGGGTCAGCCGCGCGATGTTGCAGGCGGCCGAGGGCGCGCCGATGCCGACAAAACAGACGTCGTCGTTTTTCAGCGCCCGCGCCGCGGCGACCGTCATCATTTCTTCGGGCGTCACGCCATCCGTCCTCATGCCGCCGTCCTCAAATTCGCGACCCGTTCGGCAAAAACCGCCGGCGTGGCCTCCAACACATGGTCCCGCATCCAGGCAAGGAACGCGTCACGATCGGCGGCGATGCGATCCCATTCCAGATAGCTGGCGTTGTCGCGCGCATAGTAGCCTTGCGCATAGGAAGGATGCGCGCCGCCCGGCACGACGCAGACCGCGTCGATCGTCCAGTGCGGCAGCACGGTCATGTTCGGATGCGCGGCAAGATCGTCGACGACTTCCTCGACGGTCACCACGGCGCGCTTGGCCGCCAGCACCGCTTCCTTCTGCACACCGACAATGCCCTCGATCAGCACATTTCCTTTGCGGTCCGCCCGGCAGGCATGGATGAAGGCGACATCCGGACGCAGCGCCGGCACGGCCGCCAGCTCTTCGCCGGTAAACGGGCACGTCACGGATTTGATCCGTGCGTTGACCCGGACAAGCTCCGCGCCGCGATAACCGCGGAAGATCGCGCAGGGCAGACCGGCGGCACCCGCTTCATAGGCGTTGGCCATCGCCGCATGGCTGTGTTCCTCCAGCTCGAGCGGATGCGGCCAGCCCTTTTCGACCGCATCGCGGACGCGCCGTAACAGGCCGACGCCCGGATTGCCGGCATAGGAGAACACCATTTTGCGGGCAAGCCCCATGCCGACCATCTGATCGTAGACCAGATCCGGCGTCATGCGCACCAGCGTCAGGTCGCGCCGACGCTGACGGATGGCCTCATGGGCGGCGGCGTGCGGAATGAGATGGGTAAAGCCCTCGAACGCGGCCGTATCGCCGTCCTTGAGATGTTTTGCCACCGCTTCCCCGAGCGGCAGGAATTCAGCCATGGTCGGCACCCTATATGTCGAAGAAGATGGTTTCCCGGTCGCCCTGCAGGTGGACGTCAAAACGGTAGCCGTCGCCATCGCGTTGCGCCACCAGGGTGGGCACGCGCACGCGATGCTCGATTTTCCGCAGCACCGGGTCCTCGTCATTGGCCGCTTGCTCGTCGGCGAAATAGAGCCGCGTGTTGAGACCGAGATTGATGCCACGCGCGACGATCCACATGTTGACGTGCGGCGCCTGCAATCGCCCGTCATCAAAGGGGACGCGCCCGGGTTTGACCGTGTCGAACCGGTAGATACCGGTCTCCTTATCCGTCGGCCGACGCCCCCAACCGGTGAAATTCGGGTCGGCCTTGCCTCGCCATTCGGACGGGCTGTTATAGAGGCCGTCGCTGTCGGCCTGCCAGATCTCGATGACCGCGTCCTTGAGCGGCGTCCCGCTGCCGTCCAGCACACGGCCGGTCAGGAAGATGCGCTCGCCGCGCGTCCTGTCATTGACCATCGCGGTGCCGAGATCCTCCGGATAGAGGCCTTCAATGCCACAAAAATTGGGGGTACAGCCGATATGCACATAGGGCCCCGCCGTCTGCGACGGCGTTTCCTTCAAGTATTGAAGCCGCTGAACCATTCAATTGCCCTCCGGCCTGTTCTCGAAAAACGTCGACCGCCGCCCGCGCAAGACGATATCGAACTTATAGGCCCGCGCGTCCATCGGAATGGTGTTGGCCATATCCAGCGGCGCCACCAATTGCTCGATCGCCGCCGGATCGGTGATGGTGCGCACGATCGGGCAGAGCGGGATCAGCGGATCGCCCTCGAAATACATCTGGGTGATCAGCCTTTGCGCGAAACCGCTGCCAAACACCGAAAAATGGATATGGGCGGGCCGCCAGTCATTGACGCCATTGGGCCAGGGATAGGGTCCGGGTTTGATCGTGCGGAAGGCATAGCTCCCGTCCTCGTCGGTGATCGTGCGCCCGCAACCGCCGAAATTGGGATCAAGCGGCGCCATATAGGTCTCATTCCTGTGGCGGTAGCGGCCGGCGGCATTGGCCTGCCAGAATTCGAGCAATATGCCGGGCATGCCCTTGCCGCGCTCATCCAGAACACGGCCATGCACGATGATGCGTTCCCCCAGCGCACTCTCGCCCGGCTGGGCGAAATTGTAGATCAGATCGCCGTCCAGCGCACCCAGAAGATCGTGGCCGAACACCGGGCCAGTGATCTCGCTGATGCCGTCCGGCAGGGACAAAAGCGCCTTTTGTGGCGAGCGCAGCACGCTGGTCTTGTAGTCCGGTGTCAGTGCTTTGGGATGCCAGTTCCGGTCCCTTGGGAAGAACGCACCGGTCTCCGCTCGGACGTTACGCATGGCCGGCCTCCTCTGCCGTCTGTCGGTCGATATCGGCGTAAACGCCCTTGGCGATCCTGATCGCACGGTTGGCGGCCGGCACGCCGGCGTAAATCGCAACATGCAGCAGCGCCTCGCAGACATCCTCGCGCGTCGCTCCCGTATTGGCGGTTGCGCGCACATGCATCGCAACCTCCTCATCATGCCCCAGCGCGGCAAGCAGGGCGATGGTGACGATCGACCGCTCACGCAGCGTCCAGTCCGGCCGGGACCACACCTGCCCCCAGGCGGCATCGGAGATCAGTTCCTGGAACGGCGCATCGAAATCGGTCACATCCTGTTCGGCCTGATCGACATGGGCATCACCGAGAACATGACGGCGTGTCGCCATGCCCCGCGTGCACCGTATCGCGTCCGGTTTTCCATCGCTCATTGGCTGCTCCGTTCCCGCCCCGTTTGGCGCGCATGATATACGCCGGCCCGAGGTTCAACCATTTCACACCTCGACAGCGACACACTTACATATTTAAATGGACATGAAAAATGACAATCTACGCCATTTAAATAACGAGACCGATATGAATATACTGCGCCGTGTCAAAATGCGTCATCTCGAAACCTTTGTCGAAGTGGCCCGGCAGAAGAGCGTCAGCCGCGCGGCCGACAATCTCAACCTGACCCAGCCTGCCGTCACCCGCACAATCCGCGAATTGGAGGACATCTGTAATAGACCGCTGGTCGAGAAAGATGGGCGCGGCATTCGCATCTCCCATTATGGCGAGATTTTCCTGCGCTATGCCGGCAGCAGCCTTGCCGCCGCGCGCGGCGGCATCAACGCGCTGGCCGAACTCAGCCTCTCCGACGGCCCGATGGTGCGGCTCGGCGCGTTGCCCACCGTGTCAGCGACCATCGTCCCGCTGGCGGTATCGCGCTACCTCGCATCCGGACTGCAGAACCGACTCAGCATCGTCACCGGCGAGAACCGCGTCCTGCTCGACCAGTTGCGGGTCGGCGAACTCGACCTCGTTGTCGGGCGCCTGCCGGCGCCGGAAAACATGCAGGGGCTGATTTTCGAGCCGCTGTTTCGCGACAAGGTGATCTTCGCCGTCCATGCCGGCCATCCGCTCGCCGGCAGCGTGCGGATGGCGGTCGATTCACTTGACGATTATCCCGTCCTCGTGCCAACCCGGCAGTCGATCATCCGGCCCTTCGTCGACCGCCTCTTCATCGAGCAAGGTATCAGCGAACCGCTGCAGGCCATTGAAACCGTATCCGATTCTTTCGGTCGCGCTTTTGTGCGAAGACACGCCGCCATATGGATCATTTCGCGCGGCGTGGTGGCTTCCGAAATCGAAAGCGGTGAATTCGTCGCTTTGCCGATCGACACCGAGTCGACGCTCGGATCGGTCGGACTCAACACGCGGGCACAGACTGCGCTCGGACCGGCAGCACAGACTTTCGCGGACATATTGCGCCGGGTGGTCGCCGAAATCCACCAGGTGTGACGTTATCGCGACGCGCCGTGTCGACGTCACCTCATAGAAATGCCGCCAGCCGAACGGATGCACCCAACCCATGTCAATCGCATCGTGTCCGCCTGGCGGCAGTGTCGTTGCACCGTTTCACCGGCGTCTTGTTGCGGTCCCCTCTGGACCCGCGGAATCAAAAGCAAGAGGTGTGCCATTTCCTCCATCCACACTAAAACATAAACAATTCAATGTGTTAGAAAAAAGAGAGATATTGTTTCGTTGTCCCTTCCCGTGATCGATGATGATAAAACAGACGACGGGTCCAAATTTTATGCAGTGCAGCATATTGCCTAATCAACGTTCACACCGAGCATGCACCCGCGCTGCCAAGATCGTTCCGGCACCTCACCAACGAGATTGCCACAACAATTATTCAGGCAGTCAGTCACGGCACGGATTCCAAACCGAATAACCCTGCTCGCGGCTTAACGTATAAGTTTATCAATTATTTAATGCGTATATCACGCTTCCTTTCAAGGCGTAATGTTGATTGTAAAAATTTAGTATACATTCAATTAATACTTAAATATACATGAAGGCGGTGGGACTTCGATTATCAAGAGGACTGGACAATGCATACATATCCTGTGCGCGTTTCCATTTCGGCATCGGTCGCTGCCGATCTTGGACATTTCAAAAAAGCCGTCGGCAGCATTCTCGACAAGCTGGGATGCCCGGCATGCTGTTCGGGGCACGACATCCACTTCGAACTGCTGCGGAATCTGACCTTCGTCGAGCGCATCGAAGAGGACTTCCAGGTCAGGACATTCGCCAACGCAAAAGTGGCGCAGGACGCGCCGGCGATGGTGGCCAGCCTAGCGCCGGACACGGCCCAGGAGATCGACCATGTGTTCGAAGCCATCGACCGCATCGCGGATCTTGCGGGATGTCCGGCCTGCTGTTCCGGCCACGATTTGCTGTTCGGCCTCGAACGGCAGTTCGTGATGGATGAAAGGCTGAACATCAAAGAGCAAGTGCTGACCATTGGCTGAGCACCGCAGCGTCCCGATCCCCCGATTGGGGATCGGGATGATTTATTCGCGCGGCCTATCCCGCTTTCTGGAACACCGTCCGGACGCACTCGATGTCCTGGAACTGGAACCGCAAACCCTGTGGTTTGCCGACGACCCGATCCGGGGCCCGTTTCGTCCATTCGCCCCGGCGATGGCGGCCTTCGCCGAGTTGCCGCAGCGTAAACTCGTCCACAGCGTCGGCATGCCGCTCGGCGGCACGCGGCGCCCCAACTCGAATCAGCTCGCCCTTGTTCGGGCGGCGGCCGAAACCCTCGACAGTCCCTGGATCAGCGAACATCTAAGCGTTGCGGGCACGCCGCACCGGGCCGCCGGCTTTCTGTTGCCGCCGTTGCAGACCGAGGAGGGCGTGGCCGCGGCGGCGGCCAATATCCGAACGTTCAACGACGGTGTGGGCCGTCCTGTAGCCGTTGAGACCGGCACCGCTTACATCCGGCGCAAACCCTTCGAAATGCGTGACGGCGCCTTCCTTGCGCGCGTCGTCCGGGAGGCCGATTGCGGTATCCTGCTCGACATCCACAATATTTATTGCAATGAGCGCAACGGTCGTATCCTGATCGACGATTTCATCGCCGACATCCCATTGGACCGGGTCTGGGAAGTGCACCTCGCCGGCGGCGGCGAAATGGACGGCTTCTATCTCGACGCCCACAGCGGGCCCATGGCCGGCGACATCCGGGCGCGCGCCGAGGAGGTCATCCGGCACCTGCCCAATCTTGGCGCCATCAATTTCGAGATCTACGACAGTTTTCTTGATGGCATCAGCCTGGAGGCTTTCGACGACATCATCGCCGACCTGCGCGACCTCTGGAACCAGGCGGGCCGTGACGCGGGACGTGCGCATGAAACGGCTGCGACTACGGCCACTGCCGGCGCGCCGGCGGTTCGCGAACCGTCGCCCCGGCAATGGGAGGAAGGCCTGACGGCCGCGATCGCGCGCCCGGAGGCCACCCCCGGCCTGTTTCGCGACGACGGCAAGGCGCTTTCGCTCTACAGCAAGCTTGTCTCCAGTTTTCGCGGCTCGCTGCTGACGCGCTCGCTGCCGCGCGGCATGCGCTACCTGATCCTTCGCGAAGGCGACGCAATCGACACCATGCTGGCTGCGTTCTTTGCGGCAGTACCGGCGCAGCTTTATGCGCCGCTCGAAGCCCATGCCTTCGCCCGCTGGATCAGAGCCGAGCCGCAAGAGGATACGCTGCTCGATGCGCTGATCGCCTATGACCTGGCGCTGGTCGACATGGCGCGGGATCCGGCACCGCGTGTCGTCCACTTTCCGGGCGATCCGGTGCCGATCTTCGAAGCGTTGTCCGAGGCACGGCTGCCGGCACCGCCCGAGCCCCCGGCCTGGGAGTTGGAAATTCTACCGGATCAGGCCGTCGCGGAGCGCCTGCCAGGCAGCGCGGGCGGCTCCTGAGCGAGACCATGAACACCTGCAGATATACCGTACCGTATGCCTGGAACGGACTTCGGATTCACCGCATTAGCCCGCGATCGCTTCTTCCGTCCAGCCGTCGCCGCCAAGCCGCAGCCAGCGCACGCTGTCCTCGTGCAGAAAGTCTATCGAATGAACAACGACGCCGTGGTCCGACAGGAAACAGACATTGTAGTTCGGCGCGAGATCACCATAGCCCAGACGCGCCGGATTGCCTGAAAATTCGGGCCAGCAGGGATGGTTGGTCGACCGTGGCGCGGAATAGGGAATGCCGGCGACCGAACCGCTGAGCGTAAAATGGCAATGGCCGAAAAAGATGTGGCGGATGAGATCGGCATTGGCGGCCAGGATGGCGCGCAGTTCCTCCTGCTGCAGGATGCCGATCAGGTCCGCATTGGCGACCCGTACGGTGATCGGATTGTGATGCAGGAACAGCCAGACGGGCTGTGATTGCGCCCGTGCCTCGGCCAACCGGGCGGCAAGCCATGCCTGGCGGTCCCGGCAATAATGGCCGGCATGGGTTCCAGGCTCTACGGTATCCATATAGACGAACAGCCCGGCCGGCGTGAGCTCGACCCACTGCACGAAGCCTTTGTCGTCCGTGGCAACCTCCGGAAACACCTCACGGAAGGTGGCGCGGTTGTCGTGATTCCCAATCAGCAGGCGCGGCGCAAGATCACCCTGCAACCGGGTTTGCGACAACATGTTTTTGAGGGTGCGATAGTTGTCTTCATAACCGTGATGGGTGAGGTCTCCAGTGATGACCACCCGATCGGCGTCGAGGTGATGCGCCTCGACATGGGCAAGGCATTTGGCGAAATTCTCTATGGGATCGGCATCGAGAACGGGAACCGCATTGATGTGAACATCCGAAATGTGCACCAGTTTCATCGCCTGTTGCCCCTTGCCGAATTTGTCGCGACCCTGCCGCTTGCCTGTGGCATGGTGATGACAGCCACTGTGAAGGAAATCGCTCTTGCGGTCTTTCGCAAAATGACGACAAAGGACGCCAGGATGAAATCCGGCCGGCACACGGCCTCGTCGTGAAGGAGCGGATATGGCCAGAAGACCCAATATCCCGCTGATTTCGGCCGACCAGTGGCGTGGGGACTGTCTCGGCGTTGCCGGTCATCCGGTGGTCCGCACACCGCATGTCGACGCGCTGGCGCGCGAAGGCGCCTTGTTTCGCCGGCATTATGCGGGCGCGGCGCCCTGCGGCCCGGCACGCGCCAGTCTTTATACCGGCCTCTATCAGATGAACCACCGGGTTGTGCGCAATGGCACGCCGCTCGACGACCGGTTCGACAACATCGCCCGGGCGGCGCGGCGCGGCGGTTACGATCCGACGCTGTTCGGCTATACGGATATGGTCATCGATCCGCGAACCACCCATCCAAACGATCCGCGACTATCGACCTATGACGGTGTTCTGCCCGGCTTCAGCGTGCGCCAGCTTCTGCCGGAAGACGAAAAACCCTGGCACTCGTGGCTAAGAGCGCGCGGCCACGCCTTCGACGACGGTATCAACATACATCGGCCGCCGGGCGCGGCTCCGGATGCCGTCGATGCCAGCCCGCCGCGCTACGGGCGCAACGAAACGCAGACGGCGTTTCTCACCGGCGCCTTCCTCGACTGGCTGGGCGAGCAGGAAAAGGACAATCCGTGGTTTGCGCACATCTCGTTTCTACGCCCGCATCCGCCCTTCGTCGTGCCCGAACCGTTCAACCGGATGTATGACCCGGACGACGGACCGGCCTTTGTGCGCCACGACAGCCGCGACGAGGAGGCTGCGGCCCACCCCTTCGTCGCCTATCGCCTGCAGCGACAGAAGAAAGCCGACTATTACCCGGGCGCCAAAGGGCGTGTGCGCGACTGGAAAACCCGCGACTTCAAACGGCTTCGGGCGCTCTATTACGGCATGATCTCCGAGGTGGACGACCAGCTCGGCCGCATCTTCACGGCGCTCAAGGCCGCCGCGTTGTGGGACGATACGCTGATCGTGCTGACCTCGGACCATGGCGAGATGATCGGCGACCACTGGTCTCTCGGCAAGGCCGGTTATTTCGATGCAAGCTTCCACATTCCGCTGATCATCCGCGCGCCGCGCACGGCGGCCGTGAATGACGGACGTGCGGTGGACCGTTTCACCGAGGCGAGCGACATCTTTCCCACGCTGCTGCGAATCATGGAACTGGAACCGACAAACGGTGTCGACGGCCGCTCATTAATGCCGCTGCTCGACGGAACGGGCACCGCCGGTTGGCGCGACGCGGCCCATTGGGAATATGATTTCCGTGGTATTGCGAAACGCCGGGCGGAAACTCATTTCGGGCTCGATTCCGACCTTTGCAATATGGCCGTCTATCGCAACGCCGCGTTCAAATATGTGCATTTCGCCGGCCTGCCGCCGCTTCTTTTCGATCTTGACGCCGATCCCGGCGAACTGGTCAATGTCGCGGACCATCCGGACTATCTGCGCATCCGTCTGGACTATGCGGAAAAACTGCTGTCCTGGCGCGCGGGTCACCTCGACCGGACGCTTGCCGATATGCAGGTGACGGAAAGGGGACTCAAACGAGCCGCCTACCCGATTTGACGCGCTCTTTGGCGATCAGACCGTGCCGCCGAGCGAGTCCTCGAGCTGCGCCAGTTCCTTGCCGCCGGCCATCATGTCCTGCAACTCGTCCTGGTTGATCTCGCCACGCTTGGCGGTGCCGAGCGTCTGACCGCGATTGAGCACTGTGAAACGGTCGCCCACGGCCAATGCGTGGCGCACATTGTGCGAGATGAAGACGATGCCAACCCCGGCCTTGCGCACCTTGTCGATCGTTGCCAGCACATTGGCCGTCTGTCGGACGCCGAGCGCCGAGGTCGGTTCGTCAAGGATGAGTATGTTGGCGCCGAAATACACCGCTCGGGAGATCGCCACCGTCTGACGCTCACCCCCGGACAGCGTGCCCACGGCCTGATCCGGCTCCCGCAGATGGATGCCCATCTTGGACATCTCCTCCATGGTGATCGCATTGGCCTTCTGGAAATCGATAAAGCGCAACGGGCCGAGCGACCACAGAGGTTCACGCCCCATCCAGAAATTGCGCGTCACCGACATCATCGGGATCATGGCGAGGTCCTGATAGACCGTGGCGATACCGGCATCGATTGCGTCGCGCGTCGTGTTGAACGTCGTTTGCTCGCCATTGACGAAGATTTCGCCGCGCGTCGGCTTGTAAACGCCGGCCATGGTCTTGATGAAGGTCGACTTTCCGGCACCGTTGTCGCCGAGCAGGCAGTGACACTCGCCAGCGTGGACGGAAACCGATACGCCGTTCAGCGCGATCACCGAGCCGAAATGCTTCTCGATGTTCTTCAGTTCGATCAGCGGTGTGCTCATCTCAACGCTCCCCGGTAATGCTGCGGCGGATATAGGTGTTGAGGATCACCGCCAGGAGCAGGATCACACCCAGGAAGACCCGGAACAGCGAACTCTCGACGCCGGCGAAGAACAATCCTTGCTGGACGACGCCGAAGATCAGCGCACCCAGCGCCGCTCCGATCACCGAACCGTAGCCGCCGGTCAGGAGCGCACCGCCGATGACCACCGAGATGATCGCCTCGAACTCCTTCAACACGCCGCGGTCAGCCGCTGCCGATCCGAATTCGATGACCTGGCAGGTGGCGAACACGGTTGCGCAGAAGGCGGTGAACATGAACATCAGGATCTTCACCCGGTTCACCGGAACACCTGTATAGCGCGCCGCCTGGGCGTCGCCGCCGGAGGCAAAGATCCAGTTGCCGAACTTGGTACGGGTCAGCAGCACATGCCCGAAGACGATCAGCGCCAGCGCCCAGATAATGAGCATCGGGATGCCGTCGACCACCGGCTCGCCGGCCCGGTTGCCGGCAACGAAGGTGTCGATCAACCCGCGATCGGCCAGCCAAACGAAGAAACCCTTGAACACCTTGCCGCCGAATACCGCTGCCAGCCAGTCGCCCTCGGCCGCGTCCCGCACGCCGCCGATGATCGTCTTGTTGGTCGTCGAGATCGCCAAAAAGATGGTCAGCCCGCGCAAAATGTACAGAAACGCCAGTGTGACGATAAAGGACGGCAGTCCTGTGCGGATCACCAGAAAGCCGTTCAGCCAGCCGATGCACATCGAAATGGCGAAGGCGATGATGATCGCCATCCACATCGGGTAGCCGAGGGTGACGGAAAACAGCGCGATGATGATGCCAGAAAAGCCGATCATCGAGCCGACCGACAGGTCGAACTCGCCGGCGATCATCAACAGACACGCCCCCACGGCGATGATTGCGAATTGGGCCGAAACGACGGTCCAGTTCATGATGCCCTCGGGCGAGAACATGCCTGAATCGCGGGCGATCAGAAAGAAGAAGACGAAGACGAGGATCGCCCCGCATATCGAACCCAGTTCGGGCCGCACCAGCGCCTTTCGCAATGGCGAGATCTTCCGAACGCGTTCGTCATGCGCATCGGCCGCCACCGCGCCCTTTGTCTCGGCTTGTGACATCTAAACCTCCATACGGGCGCGCCGGCCGACGGCCGTACAGTCGCCACTCCCCCAACATCACTGTGTGAACAGACGGCGCGGGGTCACCGCTCCACGCCGTTTTCTGGCCCGTCCCCGCTCCGGGAGCCGGGCCAGGGCCGCTCTCCGCAGCCCGCTAACCGAACCTAGCGATACTCGCCGGCGTGTCGCTCGACCATGCCGAGCGCGTCTTTGGTAACGAAACCGGGACCCGAATTGATGTTGTTGCCCGGCAGCACGCCATAGCGGTTGTAGTTTGCCAGAACGACCACCGGCATATAGGCCTGCAGGAAGGGCTGCTGGTCGATGCCCCACTGGATCGTGCCGTCCTTGATCGCCTTGACGATCTCGGTGCCCAGATCAAAGGTGCCGAAATAGATGTTGCCGGCCATGCCGTTTTCCTTCAGCGCCTCGATCGTCGGATCGGCCGATGTCGGCCCCAGCGTCAGCACGGCGTCCGTATCCGGATTGGCGGACAGATAGGCCTTCACCCGGTTCTTGATTTCGGCCGGATCCTGGCCGGAATCGATCATCGAGCTGCCGAGCGGAACACCCAGGCCGTCGGCAAAGCCGCGACAACGCTCGCCGACCACCGGGTTCGACACGACATGGTTGACGCACAGGAAGGAACCGATGCCGTCCCGCTTGGCGCGCTGTCCGGCGGCAAGGCCGGCATCGTATTCCGGCTGACCGACATACATCAGCGCGCCGACCGCTGCCGCCTGCTCGGGCGTGCCCGAATTGATGATGATCACCGGAATGCCCTTGGCGACCGCGTTCTCGATCGGACCGCCCAACACGTCGGGATCGGCCAGCGTCGTGATGATGCCGTCGGGATTGGACGCCGCTGTCTGTTGGATGATGCGTGCCATATCGCCGATGTCGCCGGTCGGCGGATTGCGATATTCGACATCGGCGCCGACATGCTCACCGGCCAGTGCCAGGCCGTTCTTGATCGTGTTCCACCAGGAATCGGAATCCGGCGCATGGCTTATCAGAATAATCCGCTCGCCTTCGGCGCTGGCGCCGGTCGCAAGGCCGAGCACAGACCCCGCCGTCAACGCGCACGCCAGCAAAAGCTCCTTCAGTCCAGTCATGTTTTCGCTCCTCCGCTTATGGGCTTAGTCCCAACCTTTCGGGTCTTCCACCTATACCCAAACATACCTTGGCAGATTTTGCAACCGGTTGCAATATTTCTCCCATCGGTTAGTCTTGATTGGCGGAACCAATGACTGTGTGTATTGATGATCGTTTGACCACCGCTGCCCGGAGTGCCTGTTGCCGATCACACTGAAAGAAGTCGCCGAACGCGCCGGCGTGTCACGGTCCGCCGTCTCGCGCACCTTCACCGAGGGCGCGAGCGTTTCAGACAAGACACGCAAAAAAGTCGAAAAAGCCGCCCGTGATCTCGGATATCAGCCAAGCCTGATCGCCCGCAGCCTCGCCACCAACCGGACGAAGCTGATCGGCCTGGTTGCGAACAATTTCCAGAACCCGGTTTTCCTTGAGGTATTCGACCTCTACACCAGGGCCCTGCAGGATCGCGGCTTTCGGCCGCTGCTGGTCAATCTGAGCACGGAGACGGATCCGGCCAAGTCGCTGCACATGCTGCGCCAATACCGTGTCGACGGGGTCATCGTGGCCACGTCGACGCTGCCACCCTCCTTTCCGAGCGCCTTCCGCAAAGCCGGCATGCCGGTCATCCATGCCTTCGGCAAGTTCGACACGATGTCGGACGCCCATGTGGTCGGCATCGACAATCAACGCTGTGGCGAGATGGGCGCGCAAGCCCTGATCGACCGGGGATACAGTTCGATCGCAGTGATCGGCGGCCCGGAGAGCGCCACCTCCACCCAGGACCGGCTCGCCGGCTTCAAGCGGCGCCTGAAGCGATGCGGCGTCGCGGCCAAGGACATTTCCTTCGCCGAGGACTATTCCTACACGGCCGGGCGCAAGGCCATGCAAATGCTAATGGAACGGACCACCGTCGAAGCAATCTTTTGCGGCGACGATCTGATCTGCATGGGCGCGATGGACGCGGCCCGCACGGCCGGTCTCGCCATTCCGCACGACATCGGCTTCCTGGGCTTTAACGATATCGCCATGGCCGGATGGACGGCCTATGAACTCACCACCATCCGCCAGCCGATACGCGACATCATTCTCAGTTCCGTGGAACTGGTGATCGCCGTCGTCGACGATCCGCAACGCAGCGCGGAAACGCGCCTGTTTCCCTGTTCGATCGTCGAACGCGGCACGCTCAAGCCCATCAAGACTTAGAACAGTCTAGGGCGCACGCTGGGGCCTTATCGCATCGAGCGCGGCCGTGCGTCGACCCAGGCGCCTTGCCGACCGGCGGATTCAACCGCCGCTTCGATGGCCGCCATTGAGCGTAGGCCGTCGCGCGCGGTCGGATAGGCACTCGCGACGGGATCGGCGTCGCGCCCTTCGTCGGCAGCTTTGATCGCCTCGGCCAGATCCGAATAGATATTGGCAAACGCCAGCGGCATGCCCTCGGCGTGCCCAATGGTCACGCGCGTCGCACGTTCGGCCTGCGGCGAAAGACCGGGCGCACCGCGCTCGATAATCTCGGTGCGGCCGCCAACCTCGGTCCAATAAAGCTGATCGGGCCATTGCTGCTGCCAGGCAAGGCCGCCTTTCTCGCCGAACACCTGGAGCGAAAGACCGTGCATGCGCCCGACCGCGACGGCGCTGGTCCACAGGCGCACCAGCGCACCGCCATCCATGCGCAGATTGACCATCGCATCGTCCTCCAACTGCCGCGTCGCAACGCAGGAGGCAAAATCCGCAGAGAGTTGCGACGCCTCCTGGCCGGTGACGAAGCTGGCCAGATGCAGGGCATGGATGCCGCAATCGGCGAACTGCGCCGAAATGCCGATCTGTTCGGGATCGTAGCGCCAGCGAATGCGCGGATTGTCGGCATCGGCCGCATCGGCGTGGAAGCCGTGGGCGAATTCCGCCTTGACGAGACGAACGGCGCCGAGGTCGCCGCGCCACCATCGCACGCATGTGGCGCACCAGCGGATAGCCGGAATAGCCGTAATTGACGGCGCAGATCCGACCGGCCCGCTCGGCGGTGGCGACGATGTCTTCGGCCTCGTCAACAGTCATGGTCATCGGCTTTTCGCACAACACATGGAAACCGGCCTGCAAAAACGCCTTGGTGATCTCGAAGTGGGTGGCGTTGGGTGTGGCGACCGTGACGAGATCGACGCGGTCCTCGCGACCGCTTTCGCCCGCCAGCATGGCACGCCAGTCGCCATAGGCGCGATCCGGGGCGACACCCAGACGCTGCGCAAAAGCCTGGCCGCGCTGGGGATCGGCGTCCAGAGCGCCGGCCGCCAGCTCGAACAGCCCGTCGAGACCGGCGCTGATGCGGTGCGCGGGTCCGATCTGACTGCCCTCGCCCCCGCCGATCATGCCCCAGTTCAATTTGGCCATGGCGCGTTCCTCACTCAAAGCCCATTTTCTTCAGATAGTCGCGATTTGCGATGGCGTCGCTCAACGGAGAGGTCTCGCCGGCCGGATCGCAATCCTGCTCGACAGTGCACCAGCCATCATATCCTGTCTCCACCAGCAGTTCGCGTACCGCATCGAAATCCGTCTCGCCCTCGCCCAGATTGCAGAAGATGCCCTGCGCGCAGGCATCATAGAAATTGGTGCGGTCGGCGATCACGGTTTGCTTCACCACCGGATTGACATCTTTGAAATGCACGTAATCGATGCGGTCGATATAGGTCTTCATCACCGGCACCGGATCGAAGCCGGCATAGTGGGAATGGCCCGTATCCAGAGCGAGCCGCATGATTTCGGGATCGACGGCGTCCAGTAGTTGTTCGATCTCCGGCAGAAAATCGCAAAACCCGCCGGCATGCGGATGGATGGAGGCCGTAAGGCCATAATCTTCATATCCCATGCGCGCGATCCGTTCGAGCCGGCCGACATAGGCCTTCCACTCGTCGGTGTCCATCCGCTCCGCCTCGTGCGGCCGGCCGGCGGTCGGCGCGCGCCGCGGAGAGATCGAATCGATCAGCACGAAATGCTCGGCGCCGTGGGCGCGCAACGCCCGGCAGGTGCGCACCGCGCCGTCCATCACGTCGCCCCATTGCACGGCATCGTGAAACGGACGGAAGAGCACGCCGCCGATCAGTTCGAGCCCATGCTTGTCGAGCGCCTCGGACAGCTCGACCGGGTCCTCCGGCATGAAACCCACCGGCCCCAATTCGATGCCGTCGTAACCGGCGGCCTTGCATTCCCGAAGCACCGTTTCCCAGGACGGGTTGCGCGGGTCGTCCGCGAATTCAACGCCCCAACTACAGGGCGCGTTGCCGATCTTGATGGACATATCCGTCTGAACTCCCGTGGCTTGCACCGCCTACACTTCGTCAACCGACGCCCAGCGCCGCTCGCTGTGCGACAGCCGGGCGGCCTCGACGATCTCGCTGACCATCACCCCGTCGCGAAAGGTCGGCCAGACCGGCGCACCGGTTTCGATGGCTTTGAGAAAATCGCGCGCCTCGATGATGATCTGGTCCTGGTAGCCGGTGCCATGTCCCGGGCCAAGACAGAAGGACCCATAATCCGGGTGTTCGGGACCGGTCAGAATCCGGGTGAAGCCCTGCCGGCCGCGCGCTGCGTCGCCCTCATAGAACCATAGGGCATTCTGGTCTTCCTGATCGAACCGCAGGCCGCCTCTGGTGCCGTAAATGTCGTAGGCGAAGCCCATCTTGCGCCCGGTCGCGACACGACTGAAATAGAGACTGCCCATGGCACCGCTTTCGAACCGGCACAGAAACTGCGCGTGGTCGTCATTGGTGACCTCGACCGGACCGTCCGGACCGGGCCGTGTCGCGTGAACGGTCCGGATATCGGCGACAAGCGCGGTGATCGGGCCGGCCAGCGCCAGGGCGCCGTTGATCATATGCGGTGCGAGATCGCCCATGGTGCCGTTCGCCTGGCCGAACACGCGCCATGTCGCGGGCGCCTTCGGGTCGGCGCAGAAATCCTCGGTATGCTCGCCGCGAAAATAGGTGATATCGCCGATCTCGCCGGCCTCGATCATCTGACGCGCCAGTTGCGCCGCGGGCGTGCGGATATAGTTGAAACCGCACATATTGGCGGCGCCGCTGCCCTCGGCGGCTGCCGTCATGGCGCGCGCCTCGGCAAGGCCCAGACCCATCGGTTTTTCGCAGAAAACCGGCTTGCCAAGGGCAAAGGCGGCCAACGCGATGTCCAGATGCGTATCCTGTGGAGAGGCGATGACGACAGCTTCGACCGCCGGATCATCGACCAAACGACGCCAGTCCGCCGTCGATCGCTCGAAGCCGAGTTCGGCCGCCTTGCGCGCGGCCCCCTCCTCGGTCGTCGTGCAGATCATTTCGCAATGCGGCCGCAGCGGCGTGTCAAACACCGCTCCCACCGCGTGCATTGCGACGGCATGGGCCTTGCCCATGTAACCGCCGCCCACTATGCCGATGCCGATGCGCTTCATCGCCAAACTTCCGAGGACTGTAATGCAACCGGTTGCAAAATTCATAAACTCGATTTAGGCTTTGGCGTCAAGCGCTGTTCACATGAAACCAGACCCGCCACACGTAACCACGGCGTTGGAGACACCATGACCGCAGCAGAATCCACGATCCGCCTGACCATGGCGCAGGCTCTCATTCGCCATCTGGCGGCGCAGTTCATTGAGATCGACGGCAACCGCGTCCGCCTTTGCGCCGGCGGCTTCGGCATATTCGGCCACGGCAATGTCACCTGCCTTGGCGAGGCCCTGAACACCTATCGCGAAGAACTGCCGCTATGGCGCGGCCAGAACGAGCAGTCCATGGCAATGGCGGCGATCGGCTATGCCAAACAGCAATTGCGCCGCCGCTTCATGTTCGCGACCTCCTCGGCGGGCCCGGGAACGACGAACTTGCTGACCTCGGCGGCGATCGCCCATACCAACCGGCTTCCGGTGCTTTTTCTGAGCGGCGATGCGTTCACCACACGCCTGCCCGATCCGGTGCTGCAGCAGGTCGAGCATTTCAACGATCCGACACTTTCCGTTAACGACGCCTTCAAGTCCGTGACCCGCTACTGGGACCGGATTTCGCACCCGGCGCAATTGATCCAGTCCCTGCCGCGGGCGATCGAAACCATGCTCGATCCCGGCGATTGCGGTCCGGCCTTCCTCGGCCTGCCACAGGATGTGCAGGGCTGGGCCTTCGACTATCCGCTGGCGTTCTTCGAGGAAAAGACGCACCGCATCCGCCGCCAGGCGCCGGATACCGGCGAAATCGCCGATGCGGCGGCGCTGCTTGCGACGGCCGAGCGGCCGATCCTCATCGCCGGCGGCGGCGTGCAGTATTCCAGCGCCGTCGAGACATTCACGGAGTTTGCACACCGCCATGGCATCCCCGTGTTGGAAACCATTGCGGGACGTGCCAACCTGCTGCATTCCGATGCGCTCAATTGCGGGCCGATCGGCGTCACCGGTTCGAATTCGGCCAACGCGCTGGCCGCTGAAGCCGATGTGATTGTGGCAGTCGGCACCCGGCTGCAGGATTTCACCACCGGTTCCTGGTCGGCCTTCGACCGCGATGCCCGTTTCATCGGCATCAACGCGGCACGGTTCGACGCAGCCAAACACCGCGCGCTGCCGGTCGTCGGCGACGCCAAACGCGCGCTCGAGGCGCTGGCCGACGCCATGGGAGACTACAGTGCGCCTGAGGCGTGGCGACAAAAGGCTGCCGATGAACGGCGCGAATGGGACGCCTATGTCGACCGCAATGTGAGCCCGGTGCGCGAGGACGGCACAAATCGACCGATGTCCTATGCCCAGGTGATCGGCGTCGTGAACCGGCTCTGTGACCCGATGGACCGCGTGGTCACGGCGGCCGGCGGCCTGCCCGCGGAGGTGACGGCCAATTGGCGCACCAAATCGATCGGTTCCGTCGACGTCGAATTCGGCTTCTCCTGCATGGGCTACGAAATCGCCGGCGGCTGGGGCGCGCGTATGGGGCAGACGGAGTCTGCGCCCGACAACGACACGATCGTGCTGACCGGAGACGGTTCCTACCTGCTGCTCAATTCCGATATCTATTCCTCGGTGCTGAGCGGCAAGAAACTGATCGTGATCGTCTGCGACAATGGCGGTTTCGCAGTCATCAACAAGCTGCAGAACAACACCGGCAACGTCTCCTACAACAACTTGATCAAGGACTGTAACCTTGCAGTCGAGCCTTTCGCCGTGGATTTCGAGGCCCATGCCAGGGCGATGGGAGCCAATGCCGAGACGGTCCATTCGATCGACGCGCTGGAGGCGGCCTTTGCCCGCGCCAAATCGTCCGACCGCACCTATGTGATCGCACTGCAGGTCGATGCCTTCGACGGCTGGACCGACGAGGGCCATGCCTGGTGGGAGGTGGGCGTGCCGGAAGTGTCGGACCGCGAGGCGGTCCGCCAGGCGCGCGATGAACTCGACGCGCAACGCAGTTTGCAGAGGATCGGCGTCTAGACATGTTCGATGCGCTGCGGAGGAATCGCTTTCTGGTCATCGGCCGTGCCGGGATGGATCTTTATGCCGATCCGCCGGGGACGCAGACCGAGACGGCCAGCGCATTTACCGCGGCGCTCGGTGGTTCGTCCGCCAACATCGCCGTGGCGATTTGCCGGCAGGGCGGCCACGCGACCCTTTTGACCTCGGTCTCGGACGATGCGGTCGGCCGTTTCGCCCTTCGCCAGCTCGCTGCCTACGGAATCGACACCGACCGGGTGCGCACCGTCGGCGGGCAGGCGCGAACGTCGCTGGCCGTGGTGGAGACCCGGCTGGAGAACTGCCAGTCGGTCATCTACCGTAACGGCGCTGCCGATTTCGAGATGACGACGGCGGATATCGACGCGGCTGACTTTTCCGACTTCGGCGCATTGATCGCCACCGGCACATGTTTTGCCGCCGAACCCTCACGCGCAGCCGCGTTCCGGGCCTTCGACAGGGCACGCGCCGCGGCACTTCCCACCATCCTCGACCTGGATTATCGGCCCTATTCCTGGCCGAGCCGGGCCAATGCCGGAGAGGTCTGCCTCAAGGCAGCGGAGCACAGCGATGTTCTCGTCGGCAACGATGAGGAATTCGCAACCCTGGCCGGCAGCCATGAGGCGGGTCGCGCGCTTGCCGAAACGCTGGCGGAGAGCCGGGAGCGACTGGTCGTCTACAAGATGGGAGAGAAGGGCTCGGTGGCCTTCTTTATGGGGCAGACAATCGAAACCGGCATCTATTCGGTTAAAGCGCTGAAGCCGACCGGGTCCGGTGATGCCTTTCTCGGCAATCTCGTCAGCGCGCTCGCCCAGGGACATACTCTGGCCGACAGCCTGAAACGCGGCTCGGCCGCGGCAGCGATGGTCGTCTCGCAGGTCGGCTGCGCGCCGGCGATGCCCGACGCCGCAGCGCTGAACGATTTCCTGCAACACCACCCCGGCAACACAGAAGGAAAGGAGGCGGATCATGCACATACCGCCTTTTGACAATCACAACGAAGCCATCATCGATATCGACCATCCCGACGTGCCGCTCAACTATTTCAACATCGTCAAGCTGACCAAGGGCCAGGCCTTCGAATACCGGGTTCCAGGATACGAGACCTGCATCGTTCCGGCGACCGGCACAGTGGATGTCGAGGTGGAAGGCACGCATTTCGACGCTATCGGCAACCGCACACTGAACGTTTGGGACGGCGAACCGGAAGGCGTCTACGTACCGGTCGGAGCGACAGCCCGTTTCGTGGCGATCAGCGATGCGGCTGAAGTGTTCGTGGCCGGCGCGAAACATGATCATGTGCTGACGCCGTTCGCCGTCAGGGCCGACGAGATCGACCTGGTGCAATACGGGTCTGACGACACCAAGACCCACCGCAAGATCAAACACATCCTCGGCACCAAATACCATGACAGGGTCGGCCGTCTGCTGGTGTCGGAACTCTTTACCGTCGGCCAGGGCGGCTGGTCCGGCTTCCCGCCGCACAAACACGACACCGATCGCCTGCCCGGCGAAACGCGGCATGACGAGACCTATAATTTCCGCTTTCGCCCGGCGGAAGGCTTCGGCATGCAGTTGGTGCAGCGCGAGAACGGAAAAGTGGGCGACGCCTATCACATCGTCGACGGTTCGACCATCATCCTCGACAAAGGCTATCACCCGTGTGTCGTGGCGCCGGGCTACGAGATGTATTACTTCACGATCCTGGGCGGGCTGTCGCAGCGATCGCTCATCCAGTATTTCCAGCCCGAGCACGCCTGGCAGGTGGAAACCATTCCCGGCATCAAAGACATGATCGCGAAATTCAAATGACCGTCGCCACGCTGCGCGACGTGCTGCAGCCGGCGATGGAGGAACACTACGCGGTCGCGGGCCTGGTCGTGCTCGGCTGGGAGGATGCCTGTGCCTATCTGGAAGCCGCCGAAATGACCGGTCTGCCGATCATCCTGCAGGCCGGACCGGGCTGTCGGCAACACACGCCCGTCGCCGTCCTCGGCACGATGCTCCGTCTCCTTGCCGAACGGGCCTCGGTGCCGGTGGTCTGTCATATCGATCACGCCCGCACGGTCGAGGAGTGCCGCGAGGGGATCGAACATGGCTTCAGCTCGGTGATGTATGACGGCTCGGCGCTGCCGATCGACCAGAACATCGAAACAACAGCACGGATCTGCGAAGAGGCGAAAAAAGCCGGCGTCTCAGTCGAGGGCGAAGTCGGCTTCGTCGGCTACGCCGAGGGCGCCGCATCCGAACTGACCTCGGTGGAAGAGGCTACCCGCTTCGACCGGGAAAGCGGTGCCGACGCGATGGCGATCTCGATCGGCAATCTGCATTTGCAAACCCGACAAACGGCCGGCATCGACATCACACGGCTGCGCGCGCTCGAGGCCGTGACACGGCTGCCGCTAGTGCTGCATGGCGGTAGCGGCATCCCCGCCCCGGTCCGCAGCAGCCTTGCGCAGAACAGCCGGGTTTGCAAATTCAACATCGGCACCGAACTGCGTCAGGCCTTTGGTCGGGCGCTGCGTCGGTCGGTCGTCGACAATCCCGACCGTTTCGACCGTATCGAACTGCTGAAACCGACGATCCCCGTGGTTCGCGACGAGACGGCACGGGTCCTGAGAGGACTGCACGGTTGAGCGACACCGCTCTGGCATCTTAGAGACGACACGATCACGGCACCGGACAAACAGCTTGCCATTGATCTGATATGCCGCTTTAACGGGCCTGGTGGGGTGGGCCTGTCGAGGTCTGCTCCCTGCAATTTGGAAAGGTCAGGCATTGCAAAACAAGCGGTTGCCTCTCTACGTCTTGATCGGCGCTGCCGTTGGCGTCCTGATCGGCCTGGGCAGCCCCGCATTCGCCGCATTCATCGCACCGATCGGCAGCATTTATGTCCGACTGATGGAAGTGGTGGTCCTGCCCTACATCATTTCCTCTCTGATACTGGGTCTGGGGCAACTCAAACCCGAGAACGCTCTCAGACTGGCGCGGAAAAGCTGGACCATCTATCTGGCGCTGTGGGGTGCGACCTTCCTCGTATTGGTATGCGCGGCGTCGACCGTGCCGCTCGTCGATCAAGGCGTGGCGGTCAGTTTTTCCGATGGCCCGGTGAATGACGCATCGTCGCAAACCTCGCTCGTCGATCTTCTTGTCCCCAACAATCTGTTCCAGGCACTCTCCGACAACTACTTGCCATCCATCGTCCTTGCCGGCCTGATCTTCGGAGTAGCGGTACAGAGCAGCGAGAAACCCAACGCGCTTCTTAACGGGCTGTCGGTTATTCGGCTCGCCTGCGTCCGGATCTGGAACTGGATCATTTTTGTGGCACCGATCGGCGCCTGTGCCCTGTTCGCAAGCACGATCAGCACGATGGATCCGCAGGGCTACGCGGCCATGTCGATATACATCGTGGTGGTCACCCTGTCGGCGCTGCTGTTGGGTCTGTGGATCCTACCGATGATGCTGTCGGCGTTCCTGCCCATGCGTTACGGAGAGATCCTCTCGGCACTGAAGGACGCGTTTCTGATCGCCATTGTGACATCGTTGTCGGTCGCCGCCTTGCCAATGATACAGACCGCGGCCAGGAAAAAATAGCGGAGAAATACAGTCCGAGCGAAAGAGCGGAACAGCAAAAGGACGTCATAGAAGCCTCCCTGTCCATCAGCTACCCGCTGGCGCAGATCGGCAATTTCTTCGTCATGGTGTTTATCCTCTATGCGTCTTACTACTACTTTGTTCCCATGAGCGGATGGCGGTTGGTCGAGCTTCCACTCGTGACGCTTTTGTCGGGTTTCGGCTCTCCGACCTCCTCCATCGGCGCTGTCACCTTCATGGCGGACTGGCTGCAAATGCCGCCCGGGACGACAAATCTTTATGTCGAGGCCATGGTGATAACCCGTTATGCGCAGGTTCTGGCATCGGTGTCCGGGTTTGCCTTCGTCACCATCTTTGTAACATTCGCTTTTTACGGTCAGATCCAGTTCAACGCGAGGCGGTTTACGCTGACGGCGATCGTCTCCCTCGTCTGCCTGGGGGCGATCTGGTCACTCGGCCGTTGGGGCGGAACCCATATCCAGCTGCAATCGGAAACCAATTATCTGGTGATGGGGTTGCCGAGCGAACTTCAGGCATTCAGCGACGAGAACCTTGCCTCGACATTGCGATCGGTGAGTACCGATGAGAGCCGCGGATCGGAAGACCGCGCATCCGGCGCCTCGGCATCGGACGGGCGGGACGACGTCGATTCCGGCATACTCGACCGAATTCAATCGAACGGTGTCCTGCGGGTCGGTGTCAATCCGAATGTCATGCCCTTTGCGTATGAGAACCGCGAGGGGCGGATTGTCGGTTACGATATCGAGATGATGTATCGTTTCGCACAGAGCATGAATGTGAAACTGGATCTCGTTCCCTATTCCTGGCAGTCGCTCGCCGACGACTTGAAACAGCGCCGTTTCGATGTTGCGGTCGGCGGCATTTATGTCACTGATGAGCGGCTGAAGACCCTGACCATCAGCAATCCGTACTACGAAAACCCGCTGGCTCTGATTGTACACAGCGATCGGGTCAACGACTTCGCCTCACGGGAGGACATCAATGACATGGAGAACCTGACGATCGCCGTGTTCGACGATCCGGTTCTTCTGCCGCAAGCAAGGCGCAGTTTTCCATCCGCGACAATCAAGGTCTTGAAAAACTACGACGATCTTTCCACGCAACAGGACGTCGATGCCGCTATCTGGACGTTTGAGCAAGCGCGCTCCTGGGCGATTTCGCATGACGGCTATTCGGCCGTCGTGCCACGCGATATCGCAAGCCGGTTTCTATTTGCCTATCTGATGCCGCCGAACGCGCCCGGCCTTTCGGAATATCTGAACTATTGGATGGGGGTGCAGCAGGAAAACGGCGTGTTATCCGACATGGCCAAACGCTGGATCGATCCCGCGGCAAAGGACACGACAGTGTCGCCGGTACGTTTTCCATAGCGGTGGTTTTCGGTCGGCAGGGCGCGGGCTCGGTTTACGGCAAATGCGGTCGCGGCGGCGCATCACGCGACGCTTTAGGATGGCACGACCGCCGAAATCCACTGTCGAAATCGCACCAGCGGCGGATGATTGCGCCGCGTGACGGGCCACAACAGCGAATAACTTCCGATGCTGCGACTGGCCTCGTCCCAAACCATCGACAATGTGCCGTTTTTCAGTTCCTCCTCGATCAGGAATTCGGGAAGCAGCGCGAGGCCGAGGCCATGCGCCGCAGCCTGCGCCATGGTGGCGAATTGGTCGAAAGTGGTTCCCGGAACCACTTCCGTCTCCAGCCCGTTCATAGCAAACCACGTCCGCCACGCATGCGGCCGTGTCGCCAGATGCAAGAGTGGTGCGTCGGCGATGTCCTCGACCGAGCCGATGCTGAGACCCGCCAGGAAATCCGGAGAGCAGACCGGCACCACGGTCTCGTCGATCAGGTGCAACCGTTCGGTGCCCGGCCAGTCCTCAGTGCCGAAGTGGATGGCGGCATCCAGCAACTCGCTGGCAAAGTCGAACGGCCTGAGCTTGGTGGTCAGATTGACCGTGATGCCGGGGTGCCTCCGCAGGAAATCCGGCAGGCGCGGCGCCAGCCAGCGTGTCCCGAAGGTCGGCAGGATACCGAGATTGAGAACGCCGCCCTCCGGGTTGACCTGCAGCGCGGTCGAGGCCATGCGGATAATCGATAGCGCCTTGGCGATGTCCTCGAGATAGGCCGCTCCGGCCGGCGACAGCACGACCCGCTGCCGACGACGGATGAACAACGCAACACCCAGCAGGTCCTCCAGCGCCCGGATCTGCCGGCTGACCGCCCCCTGCGTCATATTCAGGTCGGCGGCGGCAAGCGTGAAACTGCCGCGCCGGGCGGCCGCCTCAAACGTCTCAAGCAGGCTGGTTTGCGGAAGTCTGCGGGCCAAAGGGGCACCCTCATCGACGTTGTTTCACGGCACATCCGCCGCCTATCGCTCGAACAACGCGCCGGTGCGGGTTTTCAAGAAAGCGTCCAGCGGAATCGCCTCCTGCTTAAGAAAGCCGCGATCGGGTAGAAGGCGGTCACGCACCATTTCCATCACTGCGACCACGGCAGCGGATGTGGTCCAGGCGATGGCGGTGCGCTCGGCGCCGGCGATCGCCATCGGCCGATAGCCGCGCACGAATTCCTGGCGCGACAGGCGGCCTTCGATCTCACCTTCGGCGGCGACATGGACATAGACGATGTCATGATCGACCGGCGGCTTGGCATGGACCAGAATCTCGCCCGCCAGTTCCCGCCGGTCGCGCATCAGCAGTTCATGGAAGAAGAAATTCATCAACGCCATGTGCCCCGGATAACGCATCGTCTTGTAATCGATATTGTCGACGATGCCATGATAGGTGTCGCACATGGTGCCGAGCCCGCCCGATGTGGTGAAGGCCTCCAGCTTGACACCATCGATATAGAGCGTTTCCAGCCATTCCATCGGCGAGACCCATTTGCGCTCGCCATCCTCGATCACTTCGCAGTCGTTGAGATATTCATTGACGACGCCTTCCGGCGACCAGTTGAAGGAGTATCCCATCAACCCGGTGGGATTCTGCGGCAGGGCACCGACGCGCATGCGCAACGACCGGCAGGTGTCAAAGCGGGCGATCTTCCAGGCGCCGACAATGCCGACAAAACCGGGCGCCAGACCACATTGCGGCGCCATCAGACCCTTCGCGGTTTTGGCCAGTTCGATGATGTGTTTCGTCGTTGGCACATCCTCGGTCAGATCGAAATAGTGGATGCCGGCGGCATGGGCGGCATCCGCCACACCGATATTGAGATGATAGGGCAGGCAGGAGAGCACCGCATCGACGTCGCCGAACCGAGCTTCGAGGCCTGCTACGTCGGACAGGTCGGCCGTCTGAACGTCGAATGGCACGACCTCCCGCGGCATCCGGGCATCGAACCCGACGACCTCGAATCCTGATTTATGCGACAGCAAAGCGGCCAGCTTTCCGACCTTGCCAAGACCGAGCACCGCGACTTTATTCATGTCCAACTCCCAAGAACCCGCGCACCGACACCGTGTCAGGCGGCAACCAGCGCGCGCTGCGCCTCGATCCCCATCGAAAACACGAACGGGGCTTCCGCCTGGCGGGCGACGAAATCCGCCTTGTCCCGCAGGCCGTGCCAATCAATGGCGATCAGCGACTGCGCAACGGCGCTGCCCAGCGTGTTGCCGGGTCCGAGCACGATCAGGCAGTCGGGCGCGAATTCGCGCGTCGCCACCTGCACTGCCCCGGCAAAATCGTAAGGCTGCGTCACCTGATGGCCGAGCGTGTAACGCCAAAGCGCATCGGGATCGCTCGCACCGGGAAACCAAACCGCTCCGCGCCCGTCGACCAGCGGCACTGCGGGCTGTCCGAACAGTGCCGGTTGCAGCGCCGCCTGGCCCTGTTCGGCGATGCTCTCCATCAACGGCGTGTGAAACGCGGCATGGTTTTGCAGCCGCATCGGAAAACGATCCTCCACCGGCTCCAATTCCGCCTCAAGCGCCGCAAGACCCGCGTCGTTGCCGGCAAAGACGAACATGCCGCCGAGATCGATCGACAGGAACAGGCTGTGGTCGGCTTGCGCGTCGATACGGTCGATCAACGACAGCAAATGCGTCCGCCGACCCGACACCGCGCGCCAGTCGGCATCGACAAGTGGATAGAGGAGTTGGCCACCGATCAGATTTTCCTGCATCAACGTGCCCATGGTGTTGACGACAGCCATCGCGGCTTCGGCCGAAAGCGCGCCCGCGCAGGCGAGCGCGATATACCAGCCCATCGAGTTTCCGGTGACCGCGACCACGTCGATGTCGCTTCGGTCGATCGACAGGAAATCCGCATAGGCGCAGGCATAGATCAGTGGCGACGCATTATCGCCGCGGGTGTGAACCGCCGCCTGATAACGCGCTGCGGAATCGAGCGCGCCGATCGGGATCTGACCGTGTCCGGTCCGGTATCGGTCGAACATCGCGATCAGCGCCTGCTTATCGGCATGATGTCGTGTCAGATAGCCGAGTTCCGGCTTGTTGTAGGTGCCCCGGCCCGGACAAATAACGACCGCCGAACGCGCCATCACGCTGCCCCGGTCAGCGTCAGCGCTGCCTCGACGATGCCGTCACGACTGGGTAGCGTCACGGTGGCGGCTCGTCCCAGCGGTATAAAGCTGTCCTCGGCGGCGATACGGGCGGTCTTTACACCTTCGGCGCCGCGCTCGTGGAGCAGAGCCAACAGCGCCTCAGACTGCGAGCCGGTGATGCGGCATTCGTCGACGACAAGCACATGCCCGCAAGGGGCGACAGCCTCCAGAATCGCTTCCTCATTGAGCGGCGCCAGCCATCTCAGATCGATGATGCGGCTGCCGATGCCATGCTCCCTGTCGAGGATCTCGGCTGCCTGGCGGGCGAGATAGAAACCGTTTCCGTAGGTGATGATTCCGAGATCCGTTCCTTCGCCGAACCGGCCGATATCGCCAAGGCGGATCGGCTGGCCGGAACCCGGCGGCGCATAAGGGAACGTCCAAAGCCCGTCCTTGGGCGCATGCAGATCCCGCGTCATGTAGAGCGCGATCGGTTCGACAAAGACGACCACGCGCTGTTCCTCGCGGGCCAGACGAACGCACTCGTGCATCATCTGGACCGCATCCGCGCCATTGGAGGGACAGGCGATCACAATACCCGGAATGTCGCGCAGCACGGCGAGACTGTTGTCATTGTGGAAATGACCGCCGAAACCTTTCTGGTAGCCGAGCCCGGCGATGCGGACCACCATCGGATTGGTAAACTGGCCGTTGGAGAAGAAGCTCAAGGTCGCGGCTTCGCCGCGCAACTGGTCCTCCGCATTGTGCAGATAAGCGAGAAACTGAATCTCCGGAATCGGCAGAAGGCCGTTATGGGCAAGGCCGATGGCAAGGCCCAAAATCGCCTGCTCGTCGAGCAATGTGTTGATGACGCGGTTGGCGCCGAAACGATCGTGCAGTTTGGCCGTGACATTGTAGACGCCGCCCTTCGGGCCGATATCCTCACCGGCAAGCACGATCTCGTCATGTTCCAGCATCAGATCGGCCAGCGTCCAATTGATCAGCCGCGCCATGTGCTGCGGGCTTTCCATCGCCTTGACGTCACTGCCGAACATGCGCGCGCGTTCGGTATCGGACGGCCCGTTTTTCGCCCGCCAGTCGCGGCGCGGCGGAACGAGGCTCGCCATCACGGCCTTGGCCGAGCAGAGTTTCGGCCGGGCGATCACCTCTTCGCCGATCCGCGCACAGCGCGCGCCGGTTTCCTCATAGATCGCCAGGATGGCGTCGCGGTCGAGAACCGCGTTGTCGAGCAGCAGGCGCGCCGTGTGCAGCAATGGATCATTGGCCTCGTCGGCTTCCATCGCGGCCTTGTCCATATAGGCCGTCTGCACGTCCGAGCCGGCATGGCCGTAAAGACGCACGGTTTCCATATGCAGAAAGGCGGGTTTGCGCCGGCCGCGGACGAAGGCAACGGCGTCCCGCGCGGCTTTGAATGTGTCGGCCAGATCGAGACCCGAACAACGGAAATAGGCAAGCCCGGGCCGGGCCGACATGCTCGCCTCCACCCAGCCGGTGGGCGTGTGGGTCGAGATACCGATGCGGTTGTCCTCGCAGACGAACAGCAACGGCATGGCCACACCCTGGAAAGCCGTCCAGCAAGCGGTGTTGAACGCGCCCTGAGCGGTCGAATGATTGACCGACGCGTCGCCGAAACTGCACAGCACCACCGCATCGTCGGCGAGCCTGCGATGCTCCGTATCCAATCTCTTCGCAAGCGCAACCGCATAGGCGGCGCCGACCGCCTTCGGCAAATGGCTGGCGATCGTCGAGGTTTGCGGCGGTATCGCAAGGGCCGCAGAGCCCAGAACCTTGTGGCGGCCGCCCGATATCGGGTCCTCGCTGGAGGCGACGAAACTCAGTAACATGTCCCAGGCCGGCGTCTGGCCGGGACGCTGACCGGACCGCTCGATCTGGAAGGCGGCATCGCGATAATGCAGGAATGCCATATCGGTGACGCGCAGCGCCGCGGCGATCGCCGCATTGCCCTCGTGCCCCGAGGAACCGATCGTGTAGAACCCCTCGCCGCGCGCCTGCAGCTTGCGCGCGGTCCGATCAAGCTGGCGCGACAGGACCTGGCTGCGGAACAATCGCACGAGATCGCTGTTCCGCAGGCCTGCTTCAGCCGGCGATACATCACTGACGCGCTGCGGCAGGCCGCCTCTCACACGCGTCAGGAAATTGTCGTGGACAATATCCGCCCGGTCCATGGCCAGTCCGATCAGAAAAAGGCCTGGAGGCCCGTCTGCGCCCGACCGAGGATCAGCGCATGGACGTCATGGGTCCCTTCATAGGTGTTGACGGTTTCCAGATTGCACATGTGCCGCATCACCTGGAACTCCTCGGAGATGCCGTTTCCGCCGTGCATGTCGCGCGCCGCGCGGGCAATCTCCAGCGCCTTGCCGCAATTGTTGCGCTTGACGATGGAGATCATCTCCGGCGCGGCATTGGCCTCGTCCATCAACCGGCCGACGCGCAGCGCGCCTTGCAGCCCGAGCGCGATCTCGGTCTGCATATCGGCGAGCTTCTTCTGAAAAAGCTGGGTCTGGGCCAGCGGCCGTCCAAACTGCTTGCGGTCTAGCCCGTATTGACGGGCGGCATGCCAGCAGAACTCCGCAGCCCCCATGGCGCCCCAGGAAATACCGTAGCGGGCACGGTTGAGACAGCCGAAAGGACCCTTGAGGCCCTCGACATTGGGCAGCAGCGCCGCCTCGCCGACCTCGACATTCTCCATCACGATTTCGCCGGTAATCGAGGCGCGCAAGGATAGCTTGCCGCCGATCTTCGGCGCCGAGAGGCCGGGCGCGCCTTTTTCCAGGACAAATCCGCGAATGGCGCCGTCATGGGCGTCGGACGTCGCCCAAACGACGAAAACATCGGCGATCGGCGCGTTGGAAATCCACATCTTCGTGCCAGAAAGCCGATAGCCGCCGTCAACCTTGACGGCACGCGTCTTCATGCTGCCCGGATCGCTGCCGGCATCGGGTTCCGTCAGGCCGAAACAGCCGATCAGATCGCCGCGCGCCAGGCCGGGCAGATAGCGCTCGCGCTGTTCTTCAGAACCATAAGCATGGATCGGATACATCACCAGCGACGACTGCACCGACATCATGGACCGGTAGCCCGAATCCACCCGCTCGACCTCGCGCGCCACCAGGCCGTAGGAGACATAACCGGCGCCGGCGCCGCCATAGCGCTCGGGCACGGTGATCCCGAGCAGGCCCATCTCGCCCATCTCCTTGAAGATCCCCGGATCGGTCACTTCGTCGCGATAGGCGTCGATGACGCGCGTTTGCAGCTTCTCCTGGGCATAGGCCCGCGTCGCGTCGCGGATCATCCGTTCGTCGTCGCTCAATTGATCGTCCAGGCGGAACGGATCCTCCCAATCGAATGTCGACAGCGACGGATTGTCCTTCGGTTTCAGGTCTGCCAGCATGATTGCCTTCTCCTCCGGTATCGATGATCGGGAAGTGCTGCTTCCCGGGTTCCGTCCCATTCTCCGTCTCCGTGCGCGGAAATCAAACCGCCCGCCGACCAATGCGGCATGCGAATGAACCGGAACCGTGTGCGCACAATAACTTCATTTCGATCTGTCATGACAAATCGAAGCCGGCCGGAAAATGCTTTATAAAAGCCCGGCCGTAAAGCCAAATTCCCGCATCACATCATTACCAAATGACATGAACTAACCTGGCCCCGATCAGACCGCAAATCGTTGGGCCTCCTCGATATAGGCCTTGCGAAGCGCGCGAGCCACCGGGCCGGCCGTGCCGTCTCCGACCGGTTGGCCGTCGATGGAGACAACCGGAACCACGAATTTCGAGGCGGATGTGACGAAAGCCTCTTTGGCGGCATGCGCCTCCTCCACCGTGAAAGGCCGCTCCTCCACTGTCATCAGCAGCTCGCGGGCACATCCGAGAACCGCCCGCCGGGTAATGCCGGACAAAATGAGGCTGGACAGGTCGCGGGTGACGATCGTGCCGTCGGCCGTAACGATATAGGCATTGTTGGAACTGCCCTCGGTCACCAGCCCATCACGCACCATCCAGGCATCGTGGGCGCCTGCGGTGTTCGCCTCCATCATGGCCATCGACGGATAGAGAAGCTGTACCGTCTTGATGTCGCAGCGCGTCCAGCGCCGGTCCTCCACCGTCGCGACCTTGATGCCGCTCTCGGCCAGCGGGTTGTCGAGCAATGTCTTTTGCTGGGTAAACAGCACGAGCGTCGCCGGCGTTTCGGCCGGCGGATAGGCAAAATCCCGGTCGGCCACGCCACGCGTCACCTGAAGATAGACCAGCCCCTCTTTCAGCCCGTTGGCCTCGACCAGTTGCCGATGGATATCGAGAAGCTCATCGTCGCGCGTGTCGAACACCATGTTCAGCTCGCCCAGAGAACGGCGCAGTCGGCCGCAATGGCCGCCGAAATCAATCAGCTTGCCATCCAGCACCGAGACCACCTCATAGACGCCATCCGCGAAGAGAAAACCCCGGTCGAAAACCGATATTGTGGCTTTGTCCTCCGATACGAATTCACCATTCACATAGACAGTCCGCATGTTTCAGCCCCAGAGTTGCGACGAAGAAGGATGGACGCCAGCGGCGTCATAGATCAACGGATGCGGCCGGTCCGAACCAAGCAGCAGCGGACCGTCGAGATCGACCACCCGCGCATCCTGTGCCAAAAGCACGGCCGGCGCCATGGCAAGCGAAGAGGCGACCATGCAGCCGACCATGATGTCGAGGCCCATGGCCATGGCCTCCGCTTTCAGAAGCAGCGCTTCCGTCAGCCCGCCGGTCTTGTCCAGCTTGATGTTGATCATGTCATATTTGCCGGCAAGGTCGGCAAGCGACCGGCGGTCGTGACAGCTTTCGTCGGCACAGACCGGCAACACACGATCCAGCGCCGCCAGCGCCTCGTCGGCGCCGGCGGGCAGCGGTTGTTCGACCATGCGCACGCCGAGCCGCACCAGTTCCGGCGCCAGCGCCTCATAGGTGTCCGGCGTCCAACCCTCGTTGGCGTCGACGATGATGGAGGCATCGGGTGCGCCGTGCCGCACGGCCTCCAGCCGCGCCAGATCGCCGTCGCCGCCCAGCTTGACTTTCAACAGCGGGCGTCGGGCATTTTCCGCCGCCTTTTGGCGCATCGCTTGCGGGTCCGCCAGCGACAGCGTGAATGCGGTTTCGACCGGATGCGGGCGGCCAAGGCCGGCGATCTGATAGGCGCGCCGTCCCGACCGCTTGGCTTCGAGGTCCCACAGGGCACAATCGACCGCGTTGCGCGCCGCGCCCGCCGGCAGTCGCCGCTGCAGCGCCTGCCGGTCCATTCCCGTCCGCAGCGGGTCGCGGAGCGTGCCGATTGTCTCGATCACGCCGTCGACGGTCTCGCCATAGCGTGCATAGGGCACGCATTCGCCGCGGCCGGTGCAGATGCCGTCATCGAGGGTGACCGTGACCACGCGTGCCTCGGTGCGCGAGCCGCGCGATATGGTGAAAGCCTCGGCGAGCGGAAACACCGTCTCGACCACGTCCAGCGTGACGGGCCCGGTGGTCATCCCAGCGCATCCACCAGCCGGCCGGCACCGTGGCGGAAGGGATCGACCGTTGGCAGTCCGAGCCGGTCCTCGACACGCCGGGCATGGTCCAGGGCTTCGCGTTCGTCCATCGCCGAGGTGTTGAGCGCCACGCCGGTCACCGCGCAGGACGGGTTGACGATCCGGCCCATTTCCAACGCCAGGTCGCGCACTCTCTCCAGGCTCGGCACCCGGTACTCCGGCAGACCGCGCATATGCGGTCGGTTCGGCTCGTCGCACAGGATCATGGCGTCCGGCTGGCCGCCGTGGATCAGGGCGAGCGAAACACCGGAATAGGATGGGTGGAAAAGGCTGCCCTGCCCTTCGATCAGGTCCCAGTGATCCGAATCGTTGTCCGGAATCAGGTGCTCGACCGCGCCGGCCATGAAGTCGGCCACCACGGCATCGAGCGGCACGCCGCCGCCTGTGATCAGAATACCGGTCTGGCCGGTCGCCCGGAATGTCGCCTTCAGGCCGCGGTCGCGCATCTCGCGCTCCAGGCACAACGCCGTATACATCTTGCCGCATGAGCAGTCGCTGCCGACAAGCAGGCAGCGTTTGCCGCTGCGCTTGCGGCCGGTGGCGATGGGATAGGCCTCGCCGGGCACGCGCACGTCATGCAGCGACCGCGAATGCGCCTCGGCCAGCGCCACCAGCGTCGGCTCGTCGCGCAGCAGCGTGTGCAGGCCGGATGCCAGGTCCATGCCGGCGGAAAGGGCCGATGTCAGTACGGACAGCCAAGTGTCGGAAATGAAGCCGCCGCGATTGGCAACGCCGATGACCAAGGTCTTGGCGCCCCTCGCAACCGCTTCCTCGACGCTCAGATCCGGAAGATGCATATCGGCATTGCATTCCGGCAAGCGCAAATGGCCGATGGCGAGGTCCGGTCGCCAATCCTTAATGCCCTGGGCGACCTTCGCCGCCAACGGGTCGGGCGCATCGCCCAGAAACAGAAGATAGGGTGTCCCAATCAAAACAAGCTCCACCGATCCAATGGCGTCCTGGACTTATGGATTGTTGCAGAGCGGAAAGCCAGTGCCAATTTGCCGTCGACTGTCGACCGCAGTGGAAGACCTCCGACCGGCCTCAGACGTGCCGGTTGACGATGTTCTCGAGATATTCCTGGCGGCCGGACCGCGGCTTCGGATTGATGTCGTTTGCCGTGACATAGGCCACGATGTCCTCCAGCGAATAGCCGCCATTGAGCATCTTCTGCGCCTCTTCGTCCTGCCAGCCGCGATAGCGTTCCTCGACGAAGGACGGCAATGTGCCATCCTCGATCAGCGCGGCGGCGGATTTCAATCCGCGCGCGCAACAATCCATGGCACCGATGTGGGCGATCAGCAGATCGTCCGGTTCGATCGATTGACGCCGCAGCTTGGCGTCGAAATTGGTGCCGCCGGTGCTGAACCCACCGCCCCGCAGGATGTGATAATAGGCCATCGCCATTTCCGGCACGTTGTTCGGAAACTGGTCGGTGTCCCATCCCGACTGATAATCGTTGCGGTTCATGTCGATGGAGCCGAAGATGCCCAGCGCGTTGGCCGTGGCCAGTTCGTGCTCGAACGAATGACCGGCGAGGATCGCGTGGCCCTGCTCGATATTGACCCGCACCTCGTTCTCCAGACCATAGCGCTTCAGGAAGCCGTAGACAGCGGCCACATCGAAATCATATTGATGCTTGGTCGGCTCCTGCGGCTTCGGCTCGACCAGGATCGTGCCGCCGAAACCGATCTTGTGTTTGTAGTCGACGACCATCGTCAGGAACCGGCCGAGTTGGTCGAGTTCGCGCGCCATATCGGTATTGAGCAGCGTCTCATAACCCTCGCGTCCGCCCCACAGAACATAGTTCTCACCGCCGAGGCGGTGGGTTGCGTCGATACAGGTTTTGACCGTCGCGGCGGCAAAGGCGAAGACCTGCGGATCGGGATTGGTGGCGGCACCGGCCATATAGCGGCTGTTTGAGAACAGATTGGCCGTCCCCCAGAGCAGCTTTACACCGGTTTCGGATTGTTTTTGTTCAATATAATCAATAATTTGATTAAAATTATTCGTGTTTTCTGTGAAGCTTGTGCCCTCTGGCCGGACATCCGCGTCGTGGAAGCAGTAATAGGGCGCGCCGAGCAGTTGGAACATCTCGAAGGCCACATCCGCCTTCAGCCGCGCCTTCTCCCTTGTATCGCCGAACCAGGGCCGGTCGAAAGTCTGGCCGCCGAACGGATCGAGACCCGGCCACACGAAATTGTGCCAATAGCAGACAGCGAAACGAAGTTGGTCTTCCATGCGCTTGCCCAACACAAGCTCATCGGGGTCGTAATGGCGGAAAGCCAGCGGATTGGCGCTGCCCGGGCCCTCATACTCGATGCGCGCGATGTCGCCGAAGAAACCTGTGCTCATGTCAATGTGCTCCGTATTGCCGGGTATGTCTGTCGATAGAGCCCGTATGCGTCTTCATAGGCCGAACGCTGGCCGGCGTCCGGCTCGATTGTCCGCTCCACGGGCGGCGTCGTGCACAGGGCAAGCGGGTCGCCGCCCACCGCCGACAGCATGGCGAGGCGCGCCGCACCGAGCGCCGCACCGACATCGCCGGCGGCCGGCACGTCGATCGGCACGCCGAGTGCCGTGGCGACGACATGCAGCCAATAGGTCGAGCGCGAGCCGCCGCCCGCGGCCAACAGCCGCTCAACCGTCGTGCCGGTCGAGCGCAGCGCCTCCAGATTGTCGCGAAAGGCGAACGCCACGCCCTGCAGAATAGCCGCCGTGATCGCGGCACGGTCGCTTCGATGGGATATGCCGGCGAGCACACCGCGTATTTGCGCGTCGTTGTGCGGCGTGCGTTCACCGGAGAGATACGGCAGGAACAGCGGCCCCGGGGCGGACAAGGTCTCACCGAGTTCGGCCGTCAAGGTGGCTGGCGTCTGGCCGGTGATGCCGGCGAACCAGTTCAACGCATCGGTGGCCGAGAGGATCACGCCCATCTGGTGCCACAGGCCCGGCACCGCGTGGCAGAAGGTATGGACGGCGCTGTCCGGATCCGGCCGAAAGGCGCTGTTGGCCGCAAAGATGACGCCGGACGTTCCGAGCGACAGGAAGGCAGCGCCATCGGCGACCGTTCCAAGGCCGATCGCCGTTGCCGCATTGTCGCCCGCGCCGCCGGCAACCGTGACATCATTCGACATGCCCCAGGCCATCGCCAGTTCGCGGCGTAGCACGCCGCCGGGCTCCGATCCCTCGATCAGACGCGGCATGTGATCGACCGACAGATGGGTCTCGGCCAGCAATTGCGGCGACCATTGCCTCGCGCCGACATCGAGCCAGCTCGTGCCGGAGGCATCCGACATTTCCGACACATGTTCGCCGGTCATCCACAGGCGCAGATAGTCCTTGGGCAACAGCACCTTCGTCACGTCGGCGAAGACGTCCGGCTCATTTTTCTTCACCCAGTGCAGCTTTGGGGCTGTGAAACCTGGAAAGACGATGTTTCCGGATATTGCGCGATAGGTTGGGTTGGCGTCCAACAGCGCCGCCTCGGCATGGCTGCGCGTGTCGTTCCAAAGGATGCAGGGGCGCAGAACGCGGTCGCCGGCATCGAGCAGGGTGGCGCCGTGCATCTGGCCGGAAAAGCCGATGGCGCGCACCGCAGCGAGCCGCTCCCGGTGGTCGCCGCGCAACGCGGCAATCGCCGCTTCGGTGGCAGCGATCCAATCGGCCGGGTCCTGCTCCGACCAGCCGGCGACCGGACGCGAGACGCTGACCGGAGCCGTCGCCGAAGCGACAATCACCTGCGCCTCGTCCATCAGCGCGGCTTTGACGCCCGATGTGCCGAGATCGATTCCCAGATACATGATGCCTCCAGCGACCAGTCGGCCGCGGTAGCGGCGACGACAACAGCCGGCCGCGGTTTTCGTTTCAGGAAGGACGCCGTGCCGTTACCGCCGCACGCAATCGGTTCGGCTAAGCGGCAAGCGCGCCCGGCCCGGGCGTCGCCGCCGGCGGGCACTTGCCGAGAATGATCATGCCCAACACCTCGTCCTTGTCGACATCGCCCGTCTTGGCGTGACCGACCACTTGACCGTTCTTCATCACGCTGACCCGGTCGGCGAGATCGAAAACGTCGTGAATATCGTGACTGATCAGGAAGATGCCGATGCCCTCCGATTTCAGCTTCAGGATGAGATCCGCGACCTGTGCCGTTTCCTCCGGCCCCAGTGCCGCCGTCGGCTCGTCCATGATCAGGATGCGGGCGTTGAACAGGATCGCGCGGGCGATCGCCACCGATTGCCGCTGCCCGCCCGACAGCGCCTTGACCGGCTCCTTGAAACGCTGGAAGCGCGGATTGAGCCGGCCCATCACCTCGCGCGCCTTGGCTTCCATCGCGACATCGTCGAGCGTGCCCCAGGGCGTGCGCAACTCGCGGCCAAGGTAGAGATTGGCGGCGGTGTCGACATTGTCGGCGAGCGCCAGGGTCTGGTAGATGGTCTCGATTCCATAAGCCTTGGCATCGCGGGGATTGTTGATCGCCGCTTCCTTGCCGTCGATATGGATAACGCCGTTGTCGCGCGTATAGGCGCCCGACAGGATCTTGATCAGTGTCGATTTGCCGGCGCCGTTGTGGCCGAGAAGTGCAACCACCTCTCCCGGGTAGAGATCGACCGAGGCGTCGTCGACGGCGCGGATGCCGCCAAAGGCGATGGAGATGTTCTGCATATGCACCAGCGGATCGGCGTGGGCTGTCATCGTTTTTGATCCTCCGTTAATTCCGTGCCCTGCGATAGATAGTGTCAAGCCAGACGGCGACGACCAGCACGATGCCGACCACGATGTTCTGCAACGGCGTGTCGAGGCCCATCAGCACCATGCCCGACTGCAATGACTGCATCACCAGCGCGCCGATCATCGCACCGGCGATCGTGCCGACACCGCCGGCCAACGACGTTCCGCCGATCACGGCGGCGGCAATGGTGAGCAATTCGTCAAGCGTGCCCTGCGCATTGGTCGCGGCGTTGAGACGCGCGGTGGAAATAGCAGCGGCGATGGCGCACAGCACGCCCATGATGATGAAGATCTTCATGGTGACCCAGCGGGTCTTGATGCCGGCAAGGTCGGCCGCCTCGGGGTTGCCCCCGATGGCAAAAACATAGCGCCCGAACGTGGTGCGGGTCGCCAGAAACGTCATCACGATGCCGACCATGATGGCCACCAGAACCGGGATGGCGATGCCGTGCGCAATCAGCAGGTCGGTTTCGGCAATCGTCAGATTGTTGTCCCGAATGTATCGGCGAATGATGCCGATCGGCCAATAATAGCTGTTGGCGATCCAGACGGCGCCGAGCACCAGCGCGCAGCCGACCGTTGCCAGAAAGGTCTCGGCCCATATCGGACGCAGGGGAAAGTTGAAGCGTTTGCGCTGCCGGCGCGAATTGGCGATCATCGCGACGATCGCCGCGCAGACGACCAGGCCGAAGATCCAGCTCGCCGCCGCACCGATCGAGCCGGCCGGCCCGCCGCCAAGCAGCCGAAAAGTGGAATCCATCGGCGCCACCGTGCGGCCGGAGGTGACCCACCACGCCGCCCCGCGCCACACGAGCAGCCCGCCGAGCGTGACGATGAAGGCAGGCACCCCAAGATAGGCGATGACGTAGCCATGCAGCGCGCCGATGGCCGCGCCGAGCGCAATGCCGACCGCAAGCGCGATGATCCAGGTGGCCGGATGATCGAAGCCGAGAATCCCGGGCAGGATCTGCGCCTGCGTGACGGCCATGATCATGCCGACGAAACCAAGCACCGAGCCGACCGACAGATCGATGTTGCGCGTGACGATGACGAGCACCATGCCGGTCGCCATCACGGCGACCGATGCCGTCTGCACCGACAGGTTCCACAAATTGCGCGGCGTTAAGAAAAGGCCGCCGGAAAAGATATCGAACAGGATCCAGATCAGCGCCAGCGCGCCGATCATCCCCAGCATGCGGGTGTCGAGCTCGGTCGCCTTGAAAAACCGCGCGGCGAGCGACAGCTCCGATTGGCGCGGCGTGTCGGCCACCGATCCGGATTGAGACTCTGTGGTATCGGACATTACGGCACCTCCCCTACGCTCCGCCTAGAGCGTATCTGGCTTAGATTGAAGCATTTGACCGCGGCGATTTTGGTCGCTGGCTAGGCGGGTTTCGCGCCGTGGTGCCTCCCCACCACAAGCGGAGGCCAACGACGCCAGAGAGCAAAATCGCCCGGCCCTTTCAACGTGCGATTTCAAGATCTTCTTTCCCTTCGGGCTGGGGAAAACCGGCCCATCGGCGTTGTTGCGCCGCTTGCCCGATGCACCACATCGCGCTACGCGACGCGCCTAGCCGAGTGGACCGATTTTCCGCCATCAAATGCTCCAATCTAAGCCAGATACGCTCTAGTCTAGGGCATGATACGGTTTTGCCCTAAGGAAAACGCCGCGACCCCGTAAGATCGCGGCGTCCATCACATAGCCGTTGAAGGTCAGTTGCAGGCCGCCACAGAGCCGGCTGCAACACCTTGGCAGACAACGTCTTTCGATACCCAGCCGGCATCGATGACAACCACCAGGTTCTCTTTCGTGATCGGCACCGGCGCCAGGAACACGGCATTCATTTCAATGCCGGCCGGACCACCGGACCATTTCTCAACGCCCGGCACCTCGTCCATCGTCATGCCGTCGGCCAGGATCGAGGCGATCACGGCGGCGTTCTTGCCGAGTTCGCGCGCGTCCTTCCACACCGAGACAGTCTGCGTTCCAAGCGCCACGCGGTTGAGAGCGGCGTGGTCGCCGTCCTGCCCCGAGACCGGAACCGTGCCGTCCAAGCCCTGAGCGGCAAGGGCCGCAACGACACCGCCCGCCGTGCCGTCATTGGAGGCGACGACCGCGTCGACCGCGTTGTTGTTCGCGGTCAGGATCTGCTCCATGTTGCGCTGGGCGTTCTCCGGCTTCCAGCCATCCGTATAGGCTTCGCCGACATTCTTGACCTTGCCGGAATCCATGGCGTCCTTGAGCACTTCCATCTGACCGGAAAACAGGAAATCCGCGTTGGGATCGGCGGACGACCCCTTGATGAAAGCGTAATTGCCCTCGGGCTGCGCCGCATAAACGGCTCGCGCCTGCATCCGGCCGACTTCCTTGTTGTCGAAGGTGATGTAGAAAGCTTCCGGATTCTCGATCAGCCGGTCGTAACCAACCACCGGGATGCCCTCGGCCGATGCTTTTTCGACCGCCGGACCGATGGCACTGGCATCCTGCGCCAGGATAATCAGGGCATGGGCGCCCTGCGAAATCAGCGACTCGACATCGGTCAGTTGTTTCGCCGCCGATGACTGCGCGTCGGCAGAGATGTATTTGTTGCCGGCAGCTTCGATCGCCGCCTTCATGGCCGCCTCGTCGGTCTTCCAGCGCTCTTCCTGGAAATTCGACCACGACACGCCGATGGTCTTGCCGTCCGCCAGCACGGCGCCGACAGAAGAAACGGCAAACACTGCACCAAGCAGTGCAACCTTAAGCACTTTCATAAGCATAACCTCCCATGCGCGGAGCGCCTGCCGAACCCTCCCGGCCGGTTCGCCCATCTGATCCGAGCCATTTAATTCGAGGCTCGAAAAAAATAGTGACTTAATCGAAAAGCTGTGTCAACTTGAAAATTGCAAGACGCTAAGCTGTTGCAATGAAGCAATTATTTTGCATCGCAACATCACGTCGCCTTATGCGGAGGAAAGCGGATCGTGGCCGAGACGGGTCGATCGGACGATATGCGCAAGCGCAACCGCAAGCGGATTCTGACGGTGCTGCGCCGCAACGGCTCGGTCTCTCGAACGGAAATCTGCGCGCGCACCGGCTTGAGCGCTTCGACCGTTTCGGCGATCACCTCCGAACTTCTTGAAGAAGGCGTCATCAGCCGCGCCGCCGACATCCTCTCCACGCAGCCCGGCCGTGGACGGCCGCAGGTGCGTCTGGCGCTCAATCCGAAGGCCGGTCTGGTCGTGTCCGTGGTGTTGCAGGTGGATGCGATTTCGGTCGCGATCAGCGATTATGCCGGCAACCGGATCGCGGCACGCGACCGCACCTTCTCCGCGCGTCAGGCGCAATCGGATGAATTCGCGGCGGCGATGATCTCGATGGTGCGCGCGGCGCTGGAAGAAACCGATTCAACAGGCACGCCGCTCTGGCGCATTCGGTTGGGGGTCCAGGGTGTCACCGATGTCGATGGTGGTGCCATGCTGTGGTCGCCGATCACGCGCCACGCCGACCTTCCCTTCAAAAGGCAGTTGGAAGACGTGTTCGACGCACCGGTCAACGTATCGAACGATTGCAGCATGATCGCCCGGGCGCTGAACTGGCGCGAGCCCGAGCGTTTCGGCCAGAACTATGCGGCGATCCTGCTGTCGCATGGTATCGGCATGGGACTGATGCTGAACGGGCAGTTGTTCAGCGGGATACGCTCGTCGGGAACGGAGTTCGGCCATCTGTCGCATATGCCGGACGGCGCGCTGTGCCGCTGCGGCCGCAGGGGCTGCATCGAGGCCTATGCCGGCGACTACGCCATCTTCCGTCGCGCCCACACGGTCGGCGGCGATACAGCGCCTCGCAACGATATCGGCGACGACCAGATGCAGCGCGTTTTCCAGGCCGCACGGGCCGGCGATGCGAACGCGCTTGCCGCTTATCGCGATGCCGGCCGGGCGCTCGGAACCGGTCTTGCCGACATCTTCGCCCTGATCGATCCGCTGCCGATCGCCTTTGTCGGCAAAGGCACCAAAGCTTTTGAATTCATTGAACCTTTCTTGCGTGCCGCTGTTGCCGATACAAAGGTCGCCATCGGAGCGGAGGATGTCGAGATCTATTGCTTTCCCGACGAAAGGCCGCTGATCGAGGAAGGCTGCACTGTCACCGCGCTGCTCGAGGTCGATGCCCTTCTCGCCCGGGCCGCGCCGAAGCTCAGCGGAGCTTTGAACGATGCGCTTTAGTTTTGGTCTCGCTGCCGCTTTTCTTGCCGTGTCGGCCGTGTCGCCCGCCGCCGCCGATCCCTGGTCGGAACAGGCAATCGGCGAACATGTATCGCAACAGTCGCTTGCCGGTGCGCTGGACGGCGCACGCCTGCAACGGCTGGTCGATCAGGGGGAAGCGCTGTTTACCGCGAAATTCACCAGCCGGGACGGCGTCGGACGGCCGATGGCGACCCAAGCGATCATCCCTACCAAACGCAAACGGCCAGCGCCGCGGCTGTTTCAGCGTCTTCCCGGC
>Ga0209785_1000043_pt1 | contig 70743 bp, 77 predicted proteins | sample WorMetG1BERMUDA2_FD_187403 | JGI IMG/M metagenome (GOLD analysis project Ga0209785, IMG submission 187403) | Marine gutless worms symbiont microbial communities from Max Planck institute for Marine Microbiology, Germany - Inanidrilus... ...
GCCGCACGTGCTCGACGGCGCTGACATGGCGAAATGGCAGCCCGAAGACAAGGGCCGCTACATCGGGTATCTGCCGCAGGATGTCGAGCTGTTCAGCGGCCGGGTGCGCGACAATATCGCCCGCATGACCGATGACGATTCGCCGGCGGTTGTCGAGGCGGCGCGCCTCGCCGGCGTCCACGAGATGATCCTGCGCATGCCAGGCGGCTACGAAACCGAGATCGGCCTCGGCGGTGCGGCGTTGTCCGGCGGCGAGCGCCAGCGCGTCGCGCTGGCCCGGGCCGTCTATGGGACGCCGCGCTTTGTCGTTCTCGACGAACCCAACGCGAGCCTCGACGCCGAGGGCGAACGGGCGCTGCTGGTCGCCATGGACGCGCTCAAGAAGCTGGGCGTGACGATGGTCGTCATTGCCCATCGGCCGAGCATCCTGCGCCACGTCGACAAGATCCTGGTGCTGCGCAACGGCGGCGTTTCGCTGTTCGGCCCCCGCGACGAGGTGATCCCCAAGGTCAGCGGATCCGAACCCACCGAACGCATGGCCGGCACCGTCCAGCCGGGCCAGGCCTGAGGGAGCGGCGGGAATGACCGCGGACCTCCGTCTCGGCGCGATCAATCCGGTACCCGCGCCCGCATCGTCCGAAACCCCGGAAGCGGCTGCCGCCCCCCGATTGCGGGGACCCATCATCGTGGGGATTACGATCGTTGTCCTGTTTTTCGGGGTACTGGGCGGCTGGTCGGCGGTCGCGCCTCTGGCCAGTGCGTCGATCGCCCCCGGCGTCGTCGGTGTCGATACCAAACGCAAGACCATCCAGCACCTGGAAGGCGGAATTGTCGGCGAGATCCTGGTCACCGAGGGGGACGAGGTGCGTGCCGGACAGGTGTTGATCCGGCTGGACGAAACCCGGCCGCGGGCGACGCTGGAGCTCCTTCGTGGCCGTCAGCTCGCGGCCCTGGCGTTCGAAGCCCGACTGATCGCCGAACGCGATGGCGAGGATGCCGTCCGGTTCCCGGCAACACTGACCGATCGTGCCAACGATCCGAAGGTGATGGAAGCGATCGTTGGACAGACCGAGATTTTCGAGGCGCGCCGGCGATCGGTCCGCGGCCAGATCAGCATCCTCAATCAGCGCGTCGCCCAGTTCGAGGAGGAGATCACCGGCCTCAAGGCGCAGATCGCCGCGGAGGACCGCCAGCTGCAGCTCATCGTCGACGAGATCAAGGACGTCGGTGGGCTGGTCGAGAAGGGCCTGGCCCGGCTGCCACGCCTGCGTGCGCTGCAGCGCCGCCAGGCCGAGATCGAGGGCAGCCGCAGCAACCACTACGCCCGCATCGCCCGGGCGCGTCAGAACATCGGCGAGAACAAGTTGCGTATCAACGAACTGCGGACGGCGATGGTCAACGAGGTGGTCGAGCAGCTGCGCACGGTCCAGGACGAACTCCTCGATATCGGCGAGCGCATCCGTGCCGCCGAGGACGTGCTCCAGCGCACGGACATTCGGGCACCGCAGGACGGGATCATCGTCGGCCTGCAGGTCCATACCACGGGTGGCGTCATCGGGCCGGGCGAACCCTTGCTCGACATCGTGCCGAGCAGCGACCGGCTGGTCGTCGAGGCGCAGGTCGATCCGGCCGACATCGATGTCGTCTATTCCGGCTTGGAGGCCGAGGTCCGCTTCAGCGCCTTCAGCAGCCGCTACACGGTCCCGGTCAAAGCCAAGGTCACGTCGGTCTCGGCCGACCGCTTCGTCGACGAGCGCATGGGCACCGCATACTACACGGCGAAGGTGGAACTAACCGAGGATCCCGCCGAGGTGCTCGACGGGGGCGTGCTCCAGCCGGGGATGCAGGCCGAGGTGATGATCCTGACGGGCGACCGGACGGCGCTGAGCTACCTCATGCGGCCGCTGTTCATCGGTCTGACCCGCGCGTTCCGCGAGAACTGAGCCGATCGCGGTCCCTCAGGCGGCGGCGCGCAGACCGAGCTGGCGCCAGACCTCGCTGACCGCGGCAACCAGATGGTCCATGTCGGCATCCGTATGCAGCGGCGTCGGCGTGAAACGCAGGCGCTCGGTTCCGCGGTCCACGGTCGGATAATTGATCGGCTGAACGTAGATGTTGTGCGCCCGCATGAGCGTGTCCGAGGCCTGCTTGCAGGCGACCGGCTCGCCGACCAGCAGCGGGACGATGTGGCTGACCGATGGCATCACCGGGAGGCCGGCCTCGCGGAACCGGCGCTTGAGCGTCGCTGCCCGTTCCTGGTGCCGTTCGCGGATTTCGTTGTGCTCGATCAGGTAGTTGACGCTGGCCAACGCACCGGCGGCGACCGCCGGCGGCATCGCCGACGAGAAGATGAATCCGGTGCCGTAGGAGCGGACGAAATCACACATCGCCGCCGAGCCGGCGATATAGCCGCCGACCACGCCGAAGGCCTTGGCCAAGGTGCCTTGGATCACCGTGATGCGGTCCATTTGCCCGTCGCGCTCGGCAACGCCGCCGCCGCGATGTCCGTACATGCCGACCGCGTGGACCTCGTCGAGGAAGGTCATCGCGCCGTACCTGTCGGCGACGTCGCAGATCTCGGCGATAGGCGAGATATTGCCGTCCATCGAGTAGACGGATTCGAACGCCACCAGCTTCGGCCGCGCCGGATCGCAATCCGCCAGTTGCCGCTCCAGGTCGGCGACGTCGTTGTGCTTGAAGATGCGCTTCTCGGCCTTGGAATGGACGATGCCTTCGATCATCGAATTGTGGTTCTTGGCGTCCGAAATGACGAGGCAGTCGGGAAGCATCCGGCAGATGGTCGACAGCGCGGTCATGTTCGCCGTCCAGCCGGAGCCGAAGATCAGCGCCGCTTCGGTGCCGTGCAGCCGGGCCAGCGTCTCTTCCAGAAGCACGTGGAAATGGTTGGTCCCCGAAATGTTGCGGGTTCCGCCGGCGCCGGCGCCGCACTTGTCGATGGCCGCGTGCATGGCCTCGAGCACCACCGGATGCTGACCCATACCGAGGTAGTCGTTGGAGCACCAGACGGTGATCTCCTTGACCTCGCCGTCGAGGTGGCAATGCGCCCGTGGGAAATTCCCGGCCTGGCGCTCAAGATCGGCAAAAACGCGGTAGCGGCCTTCGCTCCTCAGAGCGGCAATCTTGTCGGCGAAAAACTGTTCGTAGTCCATTTGGGGGGGACTCCTTCGCTCTTCCTCTATGCGGCCGGATTCTGTGTTCCCGTCGGCGTCGGCTCGTTCCGGCTCAGGCTCGGCCCTCCTGTTCGACCCACGCCAACGTTTCGTCGAGGGCGCAACCGAAACAGTCCAGCATCTCTTCGATCTCGCCTTCCGTGATGACCAGGGGCGGAGAGAAGGCGAGTGTATCGCCGAGTGCGCGGGTGATCAAACCGTTGCGCTCAGCTTGATTCATGACCCGGGCTGCGACGCCCATCTTGGCGTCGAACGGCGCCTTGGTCGCTTTGTCGGCGACGATCTCGACACCGGCCACCAGGCCGACGCCACGGACCTCGCCGACCAAGGGGTGGTCGGCGAAACGGCGCAGGCCTTCCTGCATTGCCGGGGCGATGCTGCGGACGTGGCCGACGATGTCGCGTTCGGCATAGATATCGAGGGTTTCCAGGGCGACGGCCGCCGGAACCGGATGGCCCGAGTAGGTGAACCCGTGGCCGAACATGCCGACCCGGTCGCTCTGCTCGACCATCGCCCGCCAGATCGGCTCCGAGATCATCAAGGCCGAAATCGGCAGGTATCCCGACGACAGCGCCTTGGCCGTGGTCAGCATGTCCGGCTGGATGGCGAACGTCTGAGAGCCCCAAAGGTTGCCCGTCCGACCGAAGCCGCAGATGACCTCGTCGGCGACCAGCAGCACGTCATGGCGTTTCAGCACCGGCTGGATCTTGTCGAAGTATGTGGCCGGCGGAACGATCACGCCGCCGGCGCCCATGACCGGCTCGGCGAAGAAGGCGGCGACGGTCTCGGGCCCTTCGGCGACGATCAATGCGTCCAGGCTCTCGGCGAGCCGTGTGGCGAAGTCTTCTTCGCTCTCGCCGGGATTCCCGAACCGGTAGTGGTGGGGGCAGTCGGTATGTTTGATCTGGTCAAGCGGAAGGTCGAAGGCGGCGTGATTGGCGGGGAGGCCGGTCAGGCTCGCCGAGGCGATGGTGACGCCGTGGTAGGCCTTGATCCGCGAGATGATCTTTTTCTTCTCCGGCCGGCCGATGGCGTTGTTGTAGTACCAGATCAGCTTGATCGCCGTGTCGTTGGCCTCGGAGCCGGAATTGGCGAAAAACACCTTCGACATCGGCACCGGCGCAAGGTCGATAAGCCGTTCGGCCAGATCGATGGTCGGCGGCGCCGCCTTGCCGCCGAAGCCATGATAGAACGGCAACTGGCGCATCGCCCGTGCCCCGGCCTCAACCAGGCGCTCCTGGGTGAACCCCAGGGACGTGCACCAAAGCCCCGCCAGCCCTTCGATATAGGCTTTGCCGTCTTCGTCGTAAACCCGCACGCCTTCGCCGCGGGTGATCACCAGCGGCCCGGATTCCAGGTGTTTTTTCAGATTCGTGTACGGATGGACGCAAAAGGCGATGTCGCGCGCGGCGGCGGAGTTGGGAGACAGCGGCAAGGTGTCTGTGCGGTCCATGGTTATTTCCTGCCGGCGCCTCTCTGTTGCGCCGGTTGGCCATCAAAACGGTTTCGGGAGGCGTCGGCATTGACGCGGATCAACCCGGTTATAGCAGAAGTAATGGTCGAACCGACTGTTTAAAGCCCGTTGCCGCCGCACTTCGGATGGCCAGCGAGACGAGCGGCGGCGAGGAAGCGCCAAAGTTAAAATGAAATCGATACGATGTTTAGTAAAAAATGCGCGCACAGGTAGAGTGAAATATTGGCCTGCGATATTTACTGTTGAAGGATCGCGCCCGTTGAGGTATCCTGACCAGCGAGGTTGGAGGACTTCCGCTTGGTTGGCCGCAGCGGAGGCGGTCAAAGCGCGTATGGAGGTTCTTGGTGGCTGACGACAGTTTTGCCGTATCGGCGTCTCGGACGGGCGGGATCACCGTGCCGACGAGCGCTGCTGTCGCCGCGTCCAAGCAGGTCGCCGCTGAACAGCGCAAGATCGTCGGTGAGCTTCGCGAGCGGGCCCTGACCGCTGAGCGAGAAGCCGAAGATCGCGCCCGGACCGAGCAAGCCCAGCGGGATCAGCGCGCAGCCGACCGTGCCGCGGCGGACCGGTCCGGCGATGGTGGAACGCGCGGCGAGCCCGTAAACGGGGGCGCAAGCGCAAACGCCAACGCGACCCCCACGGCCAATGCCGCTCCGGATCCGGCGACGGGCCGGGCAACGGTTCTCGACATCGTCGCTTAGCGGCCTCTCTCACGCATGATGTGAAGCGCCTTCCTTCGGAAGGCGTTTTTTCTTGGTTTGATCCGGCTAGGTAGCGAACAGATCGCCGTTCGACCGGTCCGCGGGCTCGAAACAGCGGGCGTCGTCGTGGGCGGCGGAGTTGACATAGGTGCTGACCGGCACGGCCGTCATCTCGCCTGCCGGGAATGGTGCCAGTATGTCGAGCACGGTGCCGGCGGGATGTCCGACCGCGTCCAACCAGGCGTCGTGATCGGATCCGGCGAGGATCACCGGCATCCGGTCGTGGATCGTGCGGACCAGTTCATTCGCCGCCGTCGTGATGATGGTGCAGGACTCGACTGGCTTGCCATCGGCAGACCGGTCCCAACTCTCCCACAATCCGGCGAAGGCGAAGGGCAACCCGTCCTTCATGGCGATGCGATACGGCTGCTTCGGACCCCTGGAGCGTTTCCGCCACTCGTAGAAGCCGTCGGCCGGGATCAGACAGCGGCGGCGCGCCAGCGCCTGGCGGAAGGCGGGTTTCTCGGCCACGGTCTCGGCACGGGCATTGATCATCCGTGCACCGACGGTGAGATCCCGCGCCCACGGCGGCACCAGCCCCCAGCGCAGCTTCGCCAGCTCCCGTTCGCCGGTATCGGACGCGTGCCGGACGACGGTCACGTTCTGGGTCGGCGCGATGTTGTAGCGGGAAGCCAGATTGCGAGGCGTCGACCGGCTGCCGATCCGATAGAGCGCCGCCAGATCCGACCAGGCGAGGGTGAGAGAGAAGCGGCCGCACACGACCGCCGCTCAGGGACCGCTGCGAGGCCAGCCGATCGAAGACAGCGTCACGACGCGCCGAGAATGGGGGACCACAGCACGCGTCCGCAGTTCCAGCAGAGCTGGAAGTTCGGATCCGCCGCCGTGCAGCGTTCCGCCCAATGGGGATCGTCGTTGCGATGGCGTGACGGCTCGTCAACTACGGTCACCGTCTGGCCGCAGTCCCCGCAGCGGGCTTCGTAGTAGGTGTCGGCACTCTTGTTCATGCCTGTCGCCTCCACAAGCTCGTCCTTAGTCGGACGTTGAAATCTATGTATCGATTGCGCCGGGCATTGGCAACGAGTCGCATGTGCGTCTCGGTCATTCGCCGATCAGGTCGGCGGCCGACCGGTCGGGGTAGAGGCCGAGGTTCGTGGGCTCGATTCCGAGCAGACTGCACAACGTGACGATCTCGATCTCGTCGGCAAGGCTGACCACGCCGTTGGCTTCGCTGACCGCAAGGCAGATGCGAATCAGGAGCTCCGCCGTCTCGCGGTTCGTCGCCGCCGCTCGCATCGCTTCGATGGCGTGCGGGCGCCCTTCGGAAGGGGTCTTCAGGATGACATCGGTGAAGTCGTTGAACTGGTCGACGCCTTCGTGGGGATCGAACACCCGCAACGCGTCGAGGGTTTGCAGAACCTGATCGACCCGCACGCGTTCACCGAAGGACACCTGGCCGTCGGCTGTGGCGACCAGCGAGCAGGCGGCCATGGTGCCGCGGAGAAACGGCCGATTGCGGTTGCATTTCGCCTGCGAACGATAGCGACCGATGAGGTTATCGAGAAAGCCCGTCATTCCCACTCGATCCCGGACGGCGGCCGGCATCGTCGCGGGCCTTGGCCCGCGTTTCGATCGCGCGGACCAACAGCATCACCACGACGATGATGGCGACACCGAGGACGCCGACCTTGAGATAGGCCAGCGCCAGGCCTTCTGCCACACTCATCGATCGTTTTGCTCCGGCGGGTCGGTGTCCGGCTCGTCAGCTTTTTGTCCGGTCAGGTAGGCCCTCAATTCCTTGTCGTTGTCCCGGATTTCGGCCATCAGGAAGTGAACGAGCTCGGCAAGGCGAGGTTCGACGCGCCTTGGAAACCGTTCCGAGCGACAAATGTCGAGGATCTTTTCCGCCTCGGTGATCAGCCGCTGGTGGCAAGCGATATGGCGGTCGACGTCGGTGAATCCTGCGTCGGCGAGCAAGGCCTCTTTTTGCTGGAAGTGCTGGCGGGCCGTTTCCACGGCTTCGGTCACGGCGGCGGTGAGAATGTCGCCAGATTTGCCTTCGAGGGCCTTGATCGCTGCGTTCAGGCCGTCAACGATCGCCCGATGTCCGTCATCGATCGACGGATGTCCAATCTCGAAGGCGGCGTGCCATTCGATTACGCGCATGGGCCTCCCCGTTCTCGTGGCCCGTTGTCGGTCCGGGCCTGCGATTGCATATTAGTCTAACGACCCCGAAACCGGTTGTCACCGTGGACCAAAAAGTGCGGCGGGATTGGGTGGCCGACGCGGATCGTGATACGGTCGCCAAAGGGATGCTGACAGCGGGCGAGGAGGGAGTGTCGATGGCCGTGGTTGTGCATTGTGCGTCTTTCGAGGTGTCGCTCGCAGTCGGTCCTGCGCTTGCCGACGTCACCGGGCCGCTCGGTCGGATCGTCGCCGAATCCGGCGTGCGCAACGGCTCGGCGCACCTCACCGCGGTGGGCTCGACCGGTTCGCTGACGACCATCGAGTATGAACCGGGCGCGGTGGAGGACTTGAAACGCGCCATCAGCCGGCTGGCGCCGGAAGATGCCGTCTACGCGCACGAGATGACCTGGCACGACGGCAACGGCCACAGCCACGTCCAGGCGGCGCTCATGGGGCCGTCCCTGGTGGTTCCGGTGAGGAATGGTCGCCTCGCGCTCGGGACCTGGCAGCAGGTGATTGCGGTCAACCACGACAACCGCGCGCGCCGGCGTCCGATCGAGGTCACGGTCATCGGCAACGGTTGACGGCCGGCGGCATGACGACGACGAGACTGCCCCTTGTCAGCGCACTCGCCGCGGCGATCTGGTTGGAAGGTCCGGCTGCGGCTTCCGCGGCGAAAGACGCGTGCGGGCCGCCTGAGACGCGAGCCGCGATCAGCTTTGTTGAGGACAACGCCGCCGTGCGCATCGACCATTCGCTCGATGGCGATGCCATCGCTGCGTTGTCTGGCCAGCGCGCCCCGATCCGGTCTGCACCGCGCCGGCGCATAACGGGCCTGACGTCGACGGAGTTCGAGTACGAATACGATGTTGGCATGGCCTACCGGCAGGTCAGGCCGGATGTGACCTGCGTGTGGTTGCGGTCCGTGAACTTGCGGCTCGGATACACGCGCACGACCATTTACATCGACCGTCGCTATCGTCGGGGAAGCTGTGCCTTTGACGCCGTCCTCGAGCATGAAAACGAGCACGTCGCGATCAACAACCGGACCTTCAGGCAATTCCTTCCGCGTCTCCGCCGTGGCCTGGAACGCGCCCTGGCGGCCAACCCGGTGATCGCCGTCCGCGACGAACGGGCGGCGAGGAGGGCCTACGGGTCGATCATCGACAGGGCGCTTGAACCGCATCTGGCCCGCTTCGAAACGGTTCGCAAGCGGCAGCATGCGGAATTGGATTCACCGGCAAGCTACGACGCCCTGCAGGACCGCTGCGCGGACTGATGAGCTGCCGCCGTCTCCTCTGATGGAGCGCCACGCCCCGGTTGTGGCATCGCACCGATCGCGAAACCAATTGATTCATTATCGTTTTCAGTAGCTTGTGCGCCGATGTTGGCGCATACTTCATGAAGGGTGCCCTGGCAAAGGGGAAATTGGACATGGTTCAGAAGTTCGAGGCCGCTGTCCACAACGCCGACGTTCGCCGGATGATCAGTGCCGGAGACCAGCACCGCGACCTGTCCGAAGCCTGGGCGGATACCCACTACATCGAGATCAGCGCCAATACGCTCGAGGAAGCGCAGGAAAAGCTGAACCGGAAGTATCCCTCGGACCAGGGATACGTGATCGAGAGGATCCAACCGGCTCTTGACTAGGTCGTCGCATCGACGGGGCCCGCCGACTTCGTAGAAAACCCATGCATCCGGTCCCGGATCGTCATCGGTGGCGTTGGGCGTTAGCGTCGCGGACGGGGGACGTTCTGCGGTTGGTCGATCTTGCCTGCGGATGGGTCTACGTGGCGGGGACCATCGCGTTTGGGGCCTGGCTCGCCTGGCACGCGGTATCGGTGTCGCCGGCGTTTTGGCTGATCGCGCTCCCCGCCCTGGTCACGGCCGCGATGCTCGCGACGGGGCTGTGGCGTCGCCCGGACCTCGGGCTGCACCTGGAATGGCCTTTTGGCGGCCTCTCGCGCACCAAAAGGAACCGCCTCTCCCAATAACGATCGGTCACGCGACGAACGGGAATCGATCGCCGAATGTTGCGGCGCAACATCTTATATTGCGCCGCAACATTGACCCGTGACTTGAGAGAATGGCGAGAAACATTTTGAAAACGCACACCTTTTTATGATTATATTAAGATGGGCTTTGTATCCGTTTGTCGCCGAGCGCGGGGGAACGGCGGTCGACGGAGGCACAAGCCACAAGAAAAAGAACAAAAAGCGGCGGAAAAACAAAGGTCTAGGGAATGTTGCACCTGCCGGATACCGGCCACAAGGTTTTCGAGGTCGCAATCTACAACAAAGAGGTGCGGGCACTCGTCAAACTGAACCAGAGCCATTCTTTTTTCGATGACCAATGGGCGAAGATTCAGGTCAGAGACGTCGTAGCCCGCGATGAAGGTGAAGCCCGGACGTTGATTGCGCAGCGATTTCCACCACGTGACGGCTTCGTCATTCAGGGTGTCAACCGCGGGCGCTACTAAGGCGCCGACCAACTTGTGGGGAGAGGAGAGAGGCAGACGCCGGATGGCCGTGCTGCCTGCAAGTGGGCTCTGTGTTCATCGCCCGCTTCGATCCAGGAACCGCTTCGCTTCCGCTTCCGTCTCGAACACGTGAGGGGCGACGTCGCGCCTCGCCAAGGCCTCGCCCAGTTTCATGCGCATGAACGCACTCGTCGTGTAGCGGGTGACCGTCGTGTAGTGGTGGGCTCCCATGTACCGAACCATGCGGGCGTAGGCGTCGAGCACGGGTTCCTCGATGCGGAACGAGTCGTAGTTGACGACGACGGCGACACGCTTGCCGATCTCGCGGCACCGTTCCTCGACGGCATTGCGGATCGCGTCCACGTCGTCTTCGCTGCGGACGGCGAGTCCTTCGAAGTTGAGGAACAGGATTTCGCGAGAAGCGTCCCAGCCGATGCGCTCGCCAAGACTGAGCTCGCCGACGAGGTCATCCTCCAATCCCATCGGCGTCGGCAGGAAGATCCGCGGATCCATCGATCCCGGAGCGTCGACGATCGGCTGGAAGTCCATGTGGGCGAGGATGTCACGCTCGATGTCGATGCCGGGCGCGACCTCGATCAATGAAAGCCCGTCGTCGCTGAGCGCGAACACACAGCGTTCGGTGACGTAGTAGACCCGCTGGCCGATTTCGGCGGCGTAGGCGCCGCTGAAGGTGATCTGCTCGACGCGGTCGACGAATTTGCGCGATTGGCCCTCGTGGACGATCGTCAAGTGGCCATCCGCGACGGCGATCTCCAGGCCGCTTGCCGTAAACGTTCCGGCGAACACCACGGTGTGGGCGTTCTGGCTGATATTGATGAAGCCCCCGGCGCCGGCGAGCTTGGGGCCGAAACGGCTGACGTTGAGATTGCCGTCGCGGTCGCATTGGGCGAGGCCGAGGCAGGCCATGTCGAGGCCGCCGCCGTCGTAGAAGTCAAACTGCTGGTTCTGCTGGATGATGGCGTCGGTGTTGACGGCGGCGCCGAAGTTCAGCCCGCTCGCCGGCACGCCGCCGATGACGCCCGGCTCCGCGGTCAGGGTAACGAACTTCAGGATCTTCTCCTCGTTGGCCACCGCGGCGACGCCCTCGGGCATGCCGATGCCGAGATTGACGACACCACCCGCCGGCAGCTCGAAAGCGCAGCGCCGGGCGATGATCTTGCGTTCGTCCAGCGGCATCGGCGCCAGCGACTCCAGCGGCACACGAATCTCCGAGGCATAGGCCGGGTCGTACTGGACGGCATAGGTCTGGGCGTGGTTCTCGGTCTCGGCGACAACGATGCAGTCGACCAGGGCACCGGGCACCTGGACCTGACGGGGGTTCAGGGAGCCGGCTTCGGCGATCCGTTCGACCTGGGCGATGACGAAACCGCCCGAGTTGCGCGCTGCCATGGCCATCGCCAGGTTGTCGAGAACCAGCGCTTCCTTTTCCATGGTGATGTTACCGGCCGGGTCGGCGGTGGTGCCACGGACGAAGGCGACGTTGATCGGGAAGGCCTTGTAGAACAGCCACTCCTCGCCGCCGAGCTCGATCACCTCGACCAGATCCTCGGTCGTCGCATCATTGACCTTGCCACCATCAACCCGGGGGTCGACGAAGGTCCTCAGGCCCACTTTGGTGATGGTTCCCGGCCGTCCTGCGGCGATATCGCGGTAGAGATGCGAGATCACGCCCTGGGGCAGGTTGTACGCCTCGATGCGGTTCTCGCGGGCCAGCGCGCCGACCTTGGGGATCAGCCCCCAGTGCCCGCCGACGACCCGCTTCAAGAGGCCGTCGTGGCCGAGCCGGTTGAGGCCGCGCTCCTTGCCGTCGCCCTGGCCGGCGGCGAACATCAGGGTCAGGTGGCGGGGACCGCCGGTCTCGACGAACCGCCGCTCCAGGGTGAGCAGGAGCTCTTCCGGGGCGCCGGTGCCGACGAAGCCGGTGTTGGCGAGGGTGTCGCCGTCGCGCAGGATGGCGACGGCTTCGTCCGCCGAGACGATCTTGTTTTTCATCGCATCTCCCTCCGCGGGCGCCGCGGTCAGGCGCTGCGTATCCGCACCAGGAACACTGGGATGGCGCACTTCTGCACCACTTTGTTGGCCACCGAACCGAGGATCATCTCCTCGACCACGGGGTGGGTGTGCGCCCCCATGACGATCAGGTCGGCGCCCATCGACGCGGCCTCGGCGATGATCGTCGGCGCCGGCCAACCCTCTGCGATGTGGATCTCGGCGACCGGCTTCTCGTCGGCGAAACTGCTGCCGAACTCCGTCTGACAAAAGTGTTCGAGGCGCTCGCGGATCTCGGCGCGGATGCGCTCCAGGCCCTCGCGGTGGGCTGCTTCGAAAGTTCCCTCGGGCACCAGGTTGCGGACCAGCGTCTCGGCGGTTTCGCCGATCGGTTCGATCACGTGTAGCAGCACGATCTTGGCGCCGTGCTCGCGGGCGAGGGCGACCGCGTAACGGAAGACCCTCGGCCTGTGGGGGCCTAGATCGGTGGCATAAAGGATGGTGCGGATCGTCGGTAGCATCCTCTTCCTCCGGATCTGGAGCAGTCGACGTCGCGGCTTTGTCGTCGATGGCGCTGCTTGCCGGGTTGTTCGCGGTGCCCGCACGACATCGGCGCGGGCGCGGTACGCCTCACTGTTCGCGCGCCGCCCGGATCTCGGCTTCCGGGCGCCAGATATCGCGTCCCTTCATCTCGACCAAGTCGGCATAGATCGGGAAATCGTAGCGCGGGTCGTCGGTGACGCGCCCCAGGTAGGCCGATGCTTCGAGTTGGTTGTCGATAGCGCGGAACGACAGGCGTCCGCGCGTGGTGTCGATGGCGAGTCCCTTCATGGCCCGGCGCACCGCCTCTGTATCGACGCTTGCGGCATTTTCGACTCCTTGGCGGAGCGCGTGGACGCCGTCGTAGGCCATCACCGCCCAATCACTCGGGTACCGGCCATACCGCGCCTCGTACTTGGCGATGAACTCCTTCATCATCGGCACGTCAAGATGAGCGAAGAATGGAGCGCGTGCCCGGCCATACGCGCCACGGCGAATGCGCGGACCTTCGTTCTGCAGCTCGGTGACGCTGATCAACGCACCGGGCATGGCGACGGTCTCGTGCAGCCGATAGTCCCACGCCGTCCGGTTCCACAGTGCCTTGTCGGCGCCGGCAATGGACTCCAGCACGAAATCCGGCTTCTGGTTCTTGACCGCGACGACGAACGAATTGAAACCGACATGCCCAAGCGGCGGCCAGTACTCGCCCCGAAGTTCGAGGGCGGGCGCCTGGGCAGCCAGTATGGAGATCTGTATCTGCTGGTTTGAGCGGCCCCACGCGTAGTCGGAGGCGATGGTGACGTAGCGTTTCCAGCCGTGCTTCGACGCTAGATCGGCGGTTCCCAGGGCGACCGCCTTGGCCATCATGTAAGTATTGGGGACCACCGAGAACGTATAGGGGCTCGGGTCCAGCTTGGTGATGTCCTCGGAATTGCTGATCGTCGCGATGTGGAGGACACCGTTCGCGCGGCAGATCGGCTTGATGGCCAGCGCGGTGCTGCTGGAGTAGGTGCCGATGATCGCGCGGACGCGGTGATTCGTGATTACCTCGGTGACGACGCGTTCGGCGACCTCGGGCTGGGTCTTGGTGTTGCGGATGAACAGCCTGATCGGATGCGCGCCGAGGAGGCCGCCTTGGGCGTTGATCTCTTCAACGGCGATCTCGATGCCTTCGAGGGCCTGTCGGCAATACGGCGCTCCGGTCCCTGTGAGCCCGAGCGCCACGCCGAGGTGATAGGGCTCCGCCGCAAGAGCCCGATCCGGCGCGGCCGCCTGACCGGCGAACGCCACGACCGCGACAGCCAGAAACAACCTGCTAATCATCGCTGATCTCCCGCCAGGAGGCCCCAACGGTGGCGTGGCCTATTGGCCGTACGCCTGCTTCGGGAGCCACGTGACGATGGGCTGCCACAGATAGACAATGGTGAGCCCGATGAGCTGGATGACGATGAACGGCGCCACGCCGCGATAGATGTGACGCACGGTCACTTCCGGTGGCGCCACGCCCTTCAGGTAGAACAGCGCAAAGCCCACCGGCGGCGTCAGGAACGAGGTCTGCAGGCAGACCGCGAACAGTACGGTGAACCAGATCAGGTCGAAGCCGAACGACAGGATGACCGGGGCGACCAGCGGCAGCACGATGAGGATGATCTGGATCCAGTCGAGCACGAAGCCGAGGAGGAACACCAGGAACAGGATCGCCAAAACGGTGCCGTTTGGGCCGAGGTCGAGGGCCAGCAGCGCCCCCTCGATCAGGTCGTCGCCGCCGAGACCGCGCAGGACCAGCGAGAAGGCACTGGCACCGACGAGGATGGCGAAGATGAACGCGGTCGTCGTCGTTGTCTGACGGACCACCTTCTTCCATACCCCCATGTTCAAGCGGCGGTTGACGGCGGCCAAAACGGTCGCGCCGAAGGCACCGACGCCGGAGGCTTCGGTCGGAGTGGCGACGCCGAAGAAGATGGTGCCGAGCACCGCCAGGATCAGCACTGTCGGTGCGAGGATCGAGCCGAGCACGCCGATCACCAGCCTGAAGGTGACCTTGGGGACGTCCTCAGGCAGCGGCGCGACGCTCGGTCTCACCATCGACAATGTGAGGATATAGGTGATGTAGAGCCCGCCCAGCATCAGACCGGGAAACACCGCGCCCATGAACAGGTCACCGACCGACATGGACAGCCGGTCGGCCATGATCACCAGCATGATCGACGGCGGGATGAGGATGCCCAGCGTGCCGGCCGAGCAGATGGTGCCGACGGCGAGTTCCCTCTGGTAGTGGTTCTTCAGCATGATCGGCAGGCCGAGCAGCGTCAGAAGCACGACGGAGGCGCCGATGATGCCGGTGGACGCGGCGAGCAGGATGCCGATGGCGGTGATAGTGACGGCGAGCCCGCCGCGGATACGGCCGAACAGCTGGGTGAAGTTGCCCATCATCTGCTCGGCGATCCCCGATCGGTCGAGCATCAGACCCATGAAGATGAACATCGGCAACGCCACGAGAACCCAGTTCTGCATGACGCTCCAAAGGTCGTTGACGATCAGCGAAACATACGCCCAGTCGATGCCGATGAAGGTGTCGAGGTAGGTGTCGCAGAAGATTGAGATGGCCGCGAACACCATGGCGACGCCGGTCAGGGTCCACGCGACCGGAAAGCCCATGAACAGCAGACCGATGAACGAGACGAACATCAAGATCGCCAGGATTTCATTGATTTCCATGTCGGTATTCCTGGCGTCAGGAGCGGTTCAGGCGATCGGCGCCGCCGAACACAAGGGCGGCGGCACGGACAAGGCGGCCGACGGCGGCGAGCAGCAGAAGCACATAGGCAATGAACATGGTCGACTTGATCGCCCACCGGTACGGCAATCCGCCGGGCGCATCGGAGATTTCGCTCACCGACCACGAATACTGAATGAACGGGAGCGAGTAGATCAGCACGATGAAGAGGTAGGGAATCAAGAAAACGGCGAAACCGATGAGGTCGATCCACCCCTTGGTCCGCAACGAAAAGCGCTCATGCAGAATATCGATGCGGATATGGCTGTCGTTTTGGATGGCGTAGGACAGACCGATAAGGAACCCGATGGCATACATATGCCATTGCAGCTCCTCGAACTCGATGCGGCCTTCGCCGAAAACGTATCGCATCGTCACATTGACGACGATGACCGCAACCAGCAGAACCCATATCCAGGAGACGGCGTCTCCGACGACCTTGACGATGCCTTCAAGGGCGCCGGAGAGCCGTGTCCGCGGCAACTCGGTGTGATGTTCCAGGGACTCCAGAGCCGTTTTGGCGTCCATGTGTTCGAGATCGTCTGTGTCACTCATTCACATAATCCCTTCGGTCGACCACACCGGATTGTCGTCGTTCAGAGTCTAGAAGTCACGCGGCAGGAAGCCGAACTGCTTCCACAGGCTGTACTGGTTGCTGAACGCCTGCTGCGAGTCGTGGATCTTCTTGAACCAGCCGGTCTTGTCGTTGGCGGATTCTTCCTCGAGGACCTGCTTGGAGATCTTCTGCAGGTCGCGGAGGATGTCCTCGGACAGGCGCCGCGGAGTCACGCCCAGCTTCGGGAAGCCGGCGATGACCGGACCCTGATTGGCTTCGGCCTTGGCCAGGTTGTTGGTGACGCCGGCCATGCAGCCCATGTTCAGCATCGCCTGGCTCTGGGCGGAAAGCTCATCCCAGACCTTCTTGTTGACGAGCAGATGCAGCGACGTGAAGGTCTGATGCCAGCCCGGGAAGTAGTTGTTCTTGACGATCTTGGCGAAGCCGAGCTTCTGGTCGATCTCGGGCAGGGAGAACTCGGTCGCATCAAGCGCGCCTTTTTCGAGGGCCTGATACAGTTCGCCGGCAGGGAGCAGGGTGACCGAGGCGCCAAGCTTTTGCAGCACCTTGCCGCCGAGGCCGGCGAAGCGGATTTTCAGCCCCTTGAAGTCATCGACCGACTTGATTTCGAAGCTGAACCAGCCGGCGGTCTCCGGCGGGATCAGGCCGCACAGGATCGGATGGACGTTGTGCTCGGCGTACAGTTCTTCGGCGAGCTGCTGGCCGCCACCGTAGTACCACCAGGCCATGAACTCCCAAGGCTCCATGCCGAAGGGCACGGCGCCGAGCAGGGCGAGGGCCGGGATCTTGCCGATGTCGTAGCCGATCCAGGTGTAACCGGCCTGCAGTTTGGCGTCCTTGACCGCCTGCATGATTTCGAAGGGCGGCACCAGCTTGCCGGGTTCGAAAACCTTGAGTTGAATGTCGCCGCCGCTCGCCGTCTTGAGCAACTCCGATACCCACGGCGCGTTGTCGCCCAGTGCCGGCAGGCTCGACGGGAATGCGATCGGCACTTTCCAGCGGACCTTGTCGGCGGCGTCAGCCGGCGACACCGCGACGCTGAACGCGAACGCGGCTGCGACGACGGACGAGACCACGGTTCCGGCCAATCGACGCACGAATGTGGATTTACGCATCACTTGGATCTCCCTTTCTTTTCAATGAGGCGAGGAGCAGAAAATGGCGACAACGGGTCGCCGGACCGGCGTTAAGATCGTTTGCGACCTGACCCCGTTGGCGGGCGCCGGGCCGCGACACTGAAGGGCCATTGGAGCGGCCCGTTCGCGGGAACGCTGAGGTTGCTCCGGCCGCCGAAGGCGGGATCGACGTCCGTCCCACGTAGCCCCTCTCCTCCCGTACCACGTTTGCCGACTTTGGAAGCCGGTTTGTGGTTCTCGACGTGCCAACAGCATTACCTGTCCCACATCGTGGAAACAACGGATTTTTTTGCGCTGTCGAGAGGAGAAAAAGCATGCCGGTGCCACCGCCACGGGCGGTGGCACCGGCAAATGGTTCAGGCGCGGAGCACCCGTCCCGGGGAGGTTGGTTTGCGTTCGTATGGCTCGACGTCGGCGCGTGGGCGCAGGCGCGCCCGGCGCAGATACGGAGCGAGAATGGCGGATGTGCAACGGCTGCTGCTGGCGCAAGCGTGCCTCCCGTTTTTCGGTCCCGTGTTCTTTGTGCACGGTGGGCACCTCGACCTTTGGTCGGGGCGCTATTTGGTAAGACCAATTTGACAACGGCCATGTGCCCGAAGTCAAGATCATTTATAATAGATTGTTTTTAAACGTATATTTCGCTTCACGTTTCTTGGTCATGTGGTTTGTCCAAATGAAAGAGGGCGTGGACCTGGCCGAAACGATGTGCTAACGTCGGGATCTCGTGCGTACCGTCTGGGAGGCTGGCCGCCATGAGATTCGAGAGCATCAAAGTCGCCAGAATCTCCGATTCGATCGTCAGCCAGATCGAGGAAATGATCCTCGATGGCGCGCTGAAGCCGGGTGATCAGCTGCCGCCGGAACGGGAGCTTGCCCAGCAGCTCGAGGTTTCGCGTCCGTCGCTGCGCGAGGCCTTGGTGATCCTTGAGGCCAAGGGACTCATTGACGCCCGGCGCGGTGGCGGGACTTTCGTTTCCGACGCCCTCGCGCACAGCTTCACCGATCCCCTTGTCCACCTGCTCGATCGGCGCCCGGATACGGCGTTCGACGTTCTCGAACTGCGGGTAGCGATGGAGGAGGTGTCGGCGTATTTCGCCGCTGTCCGCGCCAACGAAACGGACCGCAACATCCTGCGCCGCCGCTTCGAGGTCCTGGAGGCGTCCTACGACGGCGAGCGGGACGACAACGTTAATGCTGACGTCGAGTTCCACATGGCTGTCGCCGACGCCTCGCACAACGTCGCTCTGGTCCACGTCATGCGCAGCCTGTTCAGCGTCGTCCATGCGACGATCCGCGACAACCTCGAACGGATCTACGCCGAGGCCGAAGGCAAAATGGTTATCCAGACGCAGCATAGGGCGTTGTTCGAGGCGGTTATGGCTGGCGATCCGGAGGCCGCGCGCGATGCTGCCCATACCCATCTCGGCTTCGTCGTTGCGACGCTGCGCGAAGGGTTTCTTGAGAAGGCGCGCGAGAGACGCTCCCGACGCCGACTTCGCACGTTTGATCCGTAACGTCTGTTCGCGCGGCGGCAACCGTCGGCCGACGTATCTCGGCATGCCGGGAATTCCCAACATCGGGTCGTGTCCTCCTCCGGGGCCATCCCGGGTACGCCGGGTTTGCTTCGGCCGCATGGTGTCATTCCCGCGACTCGGTGCCCGTGCGGGCGAGGCCTGGCCTGACCTGTCCATTAGCAAGGGCCGTGCCAATGCCCGTCCGGGGGAGATTTCGAAGGACTCCCAGCATTTCGGGCGGACAGGAAACCGAAGTGCCAGGATGTGAGTGTCGATATTTCGGACACAAACCGTCCGAACGAAACGTTAATTGTTTGTAATTAAAACACTTTAGTTCTGTGTCTAGAATTCTATACAGATGTCGAAATTCAAGACACTTCGCCGAGCCGCCCGATCTTGTCATACAGCTTCGCGCGGGAGATGCCGAGCAGCTTCGCCGCCTCGGACTTGTTGCCGCCCGAGACGTGGAGCGCAGCCCGGATGGCGCTGCGCTCGGCGTCGGCCGTCGCCTCGCCGAGGGGCCGGATAGTTGCGACGTTGGGCAGGGCGGCGCCCTTGCCGGCGCCACCGCCAGGAAGCACGTTCGCAACATCGGACGCAGTCAAACGCGCGCCATCGCTCAATGCCGAAACGCGCTCCAGCACGTTGCGCAGTTCACGCACATTGCCCGGCCAAGGATGCGCGGCGAGCACGTCGAGGGCCTGCGGCGCAAGCTCGCACGGAATGACGCCCGCGGAAACGGCGATCTGTTCGAGCATGACCTCGGCCAGCATGGGAAGATCCGACAGCCGTTCGCGCAGCGGCGGGATCGAGATCGGGATAACGTTGAGCCGGTAGAACAGATCGGCGCGAAAAGCACCTTCGGCCACGCGTCGCTCCAGATCGTGGCTGGTCGCCGCAATCACCCGGACGTCGATCCTGCGGACGTCATTGGACCCAACCGCTTCGATCTCTTTCTCCTGCAGCGCTCGAAGCAGCTTGACCTGCAGCGACAATGGCATGTCGCCGACCTCGTCGAGGAACAGCGTGCCGCCGTCGGCGATTGCCAGCTTGCCCGGCCGGCCCTTGGAATCCGCACCGGTGTAGGCGCGGGGAGCGACCCCGAAGAATTCGGCCTCAAGCAGAGTCTCCGGTATCGCCGCGACATTGACGCCGACGAAAGGCTTGTCGGCCCGGGCCGAGGCAGCGTGGATCGCATGGGCGAGGAGTTCCTTGCCGGTGCCGGTTTCGCCGAACAGGATGACCGTCGCATCGAGGCCGGCCGCGCGGCGGGCCTGCCGTTTCACTTCGGCGGCTGCCGGACTGCTGCCGACGAACTGCGAGAAGCTGTATTTGGCCCGCCTATGCCTGGCGAGTTCCTTGTGGGCGCGGGCGAGTTCCGACTGCAGGGTCGCGAACTTCGAGACCAGCGGCTTCAGGTAGTCCGGCCTGTCGTAGAGGACGAACCCGACAGCCCCGCTGACCGCCCCAGAGTCGTCGCGCAGCGGCAGCCGGGTGACCACGAAGGACCGCTCGCCGAACTCCATGATGTCCAGCAGGATCGGCGGCCCCTCCTGCACGACCTGCCGCATCAGGCTGTTGGGGATGACCTCCTCGACCTCGCGGCCGACGGCGGCTTCCACATCATCCAGTCCGAGAAGCGCCGCGTACTTCTCGTTCATCCACACGATGCGGGCATCGCGATCGACGGTCATCGCTCCCTCGCAAATGGAATCGAGGAGGGCGAACAGGGTCTGGACCGCCTGGCGGTGAATGTCGTCGGGCCGGCCGGTCTGATCTGTGGTATTGTCCATGGCGGCGGACTCCCCACTTCATTCTGGGCGCTCCACCTTTGGCTTGCCAGAGGTTCTTGACCCGGATAGGGGCGTTGCGGCATTGAAGGGTCGTTTCCGCGGCTCGTGCCTACACATGGTGGCGCAGTCTTCACGATGTTCGCCAGCATTGTGAGACCGGGCGGCCCGCGGAATTCGAGCGCCGCGAAGGCGGCGATGCGGAGGACATCGGTTCGAGCAATGGTTAGGCGCGTTCGCATAGCGGCGGCCTTGGCAGTCGTTGTTGCTTTGGTTGTTGCGGGTCCGGTTACGGCGCGGTCGGGGGATCCGGCCGACGACGTTCGCCATTTTATCGAGGGGCTGGCCGACAAGGCGATCGCCGCGCTGACGGTCGAGGACATGTCGCGTGACGAGCGGATTACCCGGTTCCGCTCGCTGCTTACCGACCACTTCGCCGTGGACACCATCGGCCGCTGGGTGCTTGGCCGGCATTGGCGCCGGGCGACGAACGCCGAGCGCGACGAGTACCTGAAGCTGTTCGAGGACCTGATCGTCTTCACCTATGTCGACCGGTTCACCCAGTATTCCGGCGAACAGCTCTCGGTGACGAAGACGCTGTTCAGCGACGAGAGCAAGGACGCCCTCGTGTTTTCTCGGAGATCTCGCGGCCGACCGGCGGCGAACCGATCGAGGTGGCCTGGCGGGTGCGGATTCACAAGGGCGACATGAAGATCGTCGATGTCATCGTCGAGGGCGTCAGCATGGGCCAGACGCAGCGCTCCGAGTTCGGCTCCGTGATCCGGCGCAACGGTGGCAGAGTCTCCAGCCTGATCGACGAGCTGCGCCGCCGCCTCGACGGGGACGCCTGACGGGCGTCCGGCTTGGGCGCGAAATGACTTCCACCAGTGCGACCGCCATCGAAACGCCGTCGGGCAAGGACGCGGCCTACGAGAACTTTCCTGTCGGCTCGTGGCTGCTTCCCGCCCGACTCCGGCCCCACATCGCCGTGTTCTACGCCTTCGCCCGGGCGATCGACGACATCGCCGACAATCCGGCCCTGTCGCCCGACGAAAAGGTCCGGCGGCTCGACGGTTTCGAGAAGGCCGTGCGCGGCCGCGGAGACACGTCGCCGGCCTTCGCCAAGGGTACGGCCATGCGCCAAAGCCTCGCCGAAACCGGCGTCGTCGCCGATCACTGCGTCGAGCTTGTCGCGGCGTTCAAGCAGGACGCGACCAAGCTCCGCTACCGGGACTGGGGCGACCTGATGGGTTACTGCCGCCTGTCGGCGGCACCGGTCGGCCGCTACCTGCTCGACCTGCATGGAGGGTCCCGTCACGGCTACGGACCCGCGGACGCGCTCTGCATGGCGCTGCAGGTGATCAACCACCTGCAGGACTGCCAGGACGACTACCGCAGCCTCGACCGGGTCTACCTGCCGATGGACTGGATGGAGGAGGCGGGCGCGCGCGTCGAGGACCTCGACGGGACCATCACCGGCCGGCCGCTGCGCACCGTCATCGACCGGACCCTCGACGCCACCGAAGCGCTGTTGCGGGACGCCACGCCGCTGCAATCCGGACTCTCCAGCCGGCGGCTGGCGATGGAATCCGGCGCCATCCTCGACATCGCCTGGACGCTCTGCCGGCGGCTTCGCAGAGGCGATCCCCTCGCCGGACGGATCGTGCTTTCCAAAGCCGGATATCTCATCTGCTGCGCCCGCGGTGCCATGGCGGCGTTGGTTTGAATGCCGATGATCGGAATGGCCCTGGCGGTGCTGGCGGCTGTGTCGCTTGCCGCCTGGATCGCGCTGCTGTTTGGCCGTGGCGGCTTCTGGCGTGCCGATCAGCGTCTGACGTCCGAAACGCCGAAGGTCGATGAGACGCCGGGTGTCGTCGCCGTCATTCCGGCGCGCAACGAGGCCGCGACCATCGCCCGGACGATCGCCTCGCTCCGCGCCCAGGACGCCATCGGACGGGTTGGCATCGTCGTTGTCGACGACGGTAGTAGCGATGGCACCGGGTCGCTGGCGCGGGCCGCGGGCGAAGGCGACCCCGACGTCGTCGTGATCGACGGGCTTCCTCTCGCCCCAGGATGGACCGGCAAGCTCTGGGCGGTGAAACAGGGTGTCGCCGAGGCAGCGCGTCGGTGGCCCGGCGCGCGCTATCTGCTGCTCACGGACGCGGACATAGAACACGGGCCCGGCATTGTTGCCGCGCTGATCGCGAAGGCGGAAGCCGAAGGGCGGGACCTCGTCTCGCTGATGGTGCTCCTTCGGTGCCGAAGTTTCTGGGAACGGCTGCTGATCCCCCCCTTCGTGTTTTTCTTTCAGAAGCTTTATCCGTTTCCCCGCGTCAACGACCCGCGCCGGTCCGAGGCGGCCGCCGCGGGAGGCTGCGTGCTGGTCCGGCGCGCCGCCCTGGAGAGGGCAGGGGGCGTATCCGCCGTCCGCGACCGCTTGATCGACGACTGCGCGCTGGCCGCCTTGCTGAAACGCCGGGGAGCCATTTGGCTGGGATTGACCACCGCGTCGATGAGTCTACGCACCTACGAGCACCTGTCCGAGGTGTGGCGGATGGTGGCTCGGACGGCGTATACGCAGCTCGACCATCGACCGGCCAACCTAGTGGGGACGGTTGTCGGCATGACGATCCTCTATCTCGTGCCGCCATTGGCGGCCGGTTTCGGTGCCGTTGCCGGTGACGCAACCAATCTCGTCACGGGCGGGCTGGCCTGGATCGTCATGATGGGGCTGTTCGTCCCGACCCCGTGCCTCTACGGCCAGCCGATCGCGTGGGCAGCGGCGCTTCCCGTCGCGGCGCTGCTCTATACGGCAATGACCGTCGATTCGGCACGACGCCATCACCTCGGACGCGGCGGGGCTTGGAAAGGCCGAACCTATGCGCCCGCGCCCACGGCGGCGGGTGACGCGGGCGAGGACGTGGTGTAACCATGCCGGCGATGAGCGCAACCGCCGAAGCTCTCCCGCGAGACGATCCGGACGGCTACGTCGATGACGTCGTCCGGCGGTCCGGCACGTCGTTCTTCTGGGCCATGCGGCTTCTTCCCGGCGACAAACGCCGTGCGATGTTCGCCATCTATGCCTTTTGCCGCGAAGTCGATGACATTGCCGACGAGGGCGGCGACGCCGAGTCGAAGCGGCACCGACTGGAGCGCTGGCGCACCGAGATCGCCGACCTGTTCGATGGTCGCCCGGGGCACTCCGTAACCCGTGCCCTGGCCGGTCCGGCGCGGGCGTTCGGTCTTGCGCGCCAGGACTTGGAGGCGATCATCGACGGCATGATCATGGATGCCGCCGATCGGGTGCGCATCGCCGACATGGCCGAACTGGAACTTTACTGCGACCGGGCGGCTTGCGCTGTCGGCCGGCTCTGCAACCGGGTGTTCGGCCTCGACGACGCGACCGGTATCGAGCTCGCCCAAAATCTGGGGCAGGCGCTTCAACTCACCAACATCCTCCGCGACCTCGACGAAGACGCCGAGCGGGACCGGCTGTATCTGCCGCTGTCCCTGCTTGAGGATTCGGACGTCGCCGTTCACGGCGGAACCGCCTTCATCCTGACGCAGCCTGGCGTGGACACGGTGTGCCGTCGCATTGCCGCCCTGGCTTGCCAGCGATTCGAAGAAGCCGAGCAACTGCTTTCCCGATGCGACCGCAACCAGGTCCGACCGGCCATCGTCATGAAGGAGGTCTACCGGCGGATCCTGGGGCGGCTTGTGGATCGCGGCTGGCGGACGCGGGGCGCGCGGGTCTCGGTGCCGCGCTGGCAGAAGCTGTGGATCGCCTTGCGTCACGGGATCTTCTAGGTGTCGGGAACTGTCCACATCGTCGGTGCCGGGCTTTCCGGCCTGTCCGCTGCCGTGTCCCTCGCCGGCGCGGGACACCGCGCCGCCGTTCACGAGGCGGCGGGGCAGGCCGGTGGACGGTGCCGGTCGTTCCACGATGCCACCCTCGATCGGCGGATCGACAACGGCAACCATTTGCTGCTGAGCGGAAATCGGGCGACCCACGACTATCTCGATGCCATCGGCGCCACCGACGCGCTGATCGGGCCCGATCGGGCCGAGTTCGGTTTCGTCGATGCGACGACGGGCAGCCGATGGACTGTGCGGCCGGGGGCGGGGCCAATTCCATGGTGGGTGTTGTTGCCGCACCGTCGGGTTCCGGGAACCCGGATATCCGAGTACCTGCGCGCGCTTCGCCTGGTCAATGCGTCGAACGGCGCGACGGTGATCCAGTGTCTGGGCGGCCCAGGTTTGCTGTATCAGCGGTTCTGGGAGCCGCTCGCCGTCGCCGCCCTCAACACCTCGGGCGAAGAAGGGGCTGCGTCGCTGCTGTGGCCGGTAGTGCGCGAAACCTTCGGTCGCGGTGAAGCCCATTGCCGGCCGCGGATCGCCCGTGATGGCCTCAGCGAAGCCCTGGTCGATCCAGCCCTTCGCACCCTCGTAGACTCCGCCGAGGTCAAATTCAACCGCCGCCTGCGCGCCATCGAAACCGAAGGCGACCGGATCGTCGGACTCGATTTCGGTGGCGGAAACCACCTCCCATTGGCCCCGGAAGACAGCACGATTCTGGCGGTGCCGCCGGCCGCCGCCACTACGCTGGTCCCGGGCCTCGATGCGCCGGCCGAGAGCCGAGCGATCATCAACGGCCACTTCCGCCTGCCGCAGACCAGCAAGCACGTCTACTTCCTCGGTGTCGTCGGCGGCGTAGTCCAATGGCTGTTCGTCCGGGGCGACATCGTCTCGACGACCGTCAGTGCCGCCAATTCCCTTGTCGACGTCTCCAATGAGGTCATCGCCGGCGAGATGTGGCGCGATGTATCATTGGTGCTCGGTCTCGGGCGCGCGGACTTGCCGGCTCACAGGATTTTGACCGAGAAGCGGGCGACGTTCGCTCAGACGCCGGCCGAGATCGCCCGCAGGCCGGGGACGCAGACGGCTTGGAACAATCTGTTCCTCGCCGGCGATTGGACCGACACGGGGCTTCCGACGACCATTGAAGGGAGCATTCGTTCCGGGCATTCGGCGGCCGACGCAATCTTCGCACGTGCAGCGAACACTTGACAAAAGGTGTTGATTCGAAGCAACAAACGCGGATCGCGCGTAACGTAACATAGACCGAAACGAAAAGGGGGGCGTTTTGGGGCGCTCCGGACCGCAGGATCGCGAGGCGGGCAGGATCTCGCCTGAGACGAGTTTCTCGACCGCCGAGCCGCTGGGCAACGGTGCGCTTGATGCCGTCATCGCCGAGGCGTCGACGTGGCTCGCGCGCCGGCAGAGCGATGACGGGCATTGGGTGTTCGAGCTCGAAGCGGATGCGACGATCCCGGCGGAATACATCCTGCTCAACCATTTCCTGGGCGACATCGACGAAACCGTCGAGGGAAAGCTGGCCAACTACCTGCGTCGGATCCAGAGCGAGCACGACGGCTGGCCGCTGTTCCCCGGAGGCGACGTCGACGTCAGCGCCACGGTCAAGGCGTACTTCGCGCTGAAGCTGGTCGGCGACGACACTAACGCCCCGCACATGCGCCGCGCCCGCGAGGCGGTGCTGTCACATGGCGGCGCGGCGCACTGCAACGTGTTCACCCGCATCGCCCTGGCGCTGTTCGGTCAGGTACCGTGGCGGGCGGTGCCGGTGACGCGCGTCGAGGCCGTTCTGCTGCCGCGGTGGGCGCCGTTCCACATCGACAAGGTGTCCTACTGGTCGCGGACCGTGATGGTGCCGCTGTTCGTGCTCGCCACGCTGAAGCCGAAGGCACGCAATCCCCGCGGGGTCGACGTCCGCGAGCTGTTCGTCGTGCCGCCCGAGGTGGAGACGGACTATTTCACCAATCCCACCGGGCACTGGCTGGGCGAGGTGATACTCAAGGTCGACCGCGTCGCCCGTGCGTGCGAGCCACTGTTTCCCCGCTTCCTCGAGCGCAAGGCCATCGACCGGGCGATGGCCTTCGTCAAGGAACGGCTCAACGGTGAAGATGGCCTGGGCGGCATCTTTCCGGCGATGGCCAACGCGGTCATGGCCTACGATGCGCTCGGCTACCCCCGCGATCATCCGGATGTGGTCACCGCTAGGGGTGCCATCGAAAAGCTCCTCGTCTTCCATAACGGCGAGGGATACTGCCAGCCTTGCCTGTCGCCGGTGTGGGATACGGGTCTCGCGCTCCAGGCAATGCTCGAAGCCGGCTATGAGATTTCCGATCCGGTGGTCGAGAAGGCCTGTGACTGGCTGCGCGGCCGTCAAGTCCTCGACGTTGCCGGCGATTGGGCCGAGGTCCGTCCCGGCGTGCGGCCGGGCGGCTGGGCCTTCCAGTACTGGAACGATTACTATCCCGATGTCGATGACACGGCGGTCGTGGTCATGGGATTGCAGCGCGCCGATGATCCGGAGGCCGACGAAGCGATCGAGCGCGGCATCGAATGGATCCTCGGCATGCAGTCCGAGAACGGCGGCTGGGGCGCCTTCGACGCCGACAACGACCACGACTTCCTCCAGCACATTCCGTTCGCCGACCACGGGGCGCTGCTCGATCCGCCGACCGCGGATGTCACCGCGCGCTGTCTCGGCATGCTGGCCCAGGACGGATACGACCGGAGCCACCCGGCGGTCGTGCGGGCGCTCGACTACCTCAAGGCCGAACAAGAAGCCGATGGTTCCTGGTTCGGGCGGTGGGGCACCAACTACATCTACGGCACGTGGTCGGTGCTGTGCGCGCTCAACGCCGTCGGCGAGGATATGAACGCACCCTATATCCGCAAGGCCGTCGACTGGCTGGTCTCGCGCCAGCGCGACGACGGCGGCTGGGGCGAGGATTGCGCAACGTACTGGCCGGAGCGGCGAGACGAGGTCAAGGCGAGCACGCCCTCACAGACGGCATGGGCAGTGCTTGGGCTGATGGCGGCTGGCGAAGTCGAGAGCGATGCCGTCCGTGCGGGTATCGACTACCTGGTTTCGGCGCCGCGCGACGAGGGTATCTGGCACGAGTCGTACTTCAACGCCGTCGGCTTCCCGCGCGTGTTTTATCTCCGCTATCACGGATACAGCGCCTTCTTCCCGCTGTGGGCGCTGTCGCGGTTCCGCAATCTCAGCCACGGCAACGCCAAGGCGCCCGCATTCGGGTTGTGAGTGATCCGCCTCGGCGTCATCACCGGTCTGGCCAGTGAATCCAAGTGCTTGAAGCCTGCCGCGAAGGGCGGCGCGTTGACAGTGCGGTGCGCCGGCGCGTCACCGGCCCGAGCCGCCGTCCACGCGCGGGCGCTCGTCGGCGAAGGATGCTCTGCGCTGCTCAGCTTCGGCGTCGCCGGCGGCCTCGATCCGGCGATCGAACCCGGGACCGTGATTGCCGCCGCCTCCGTATTCGGCTCCGGCGGGCGCCGATGGGATGGCGATGCCGAATGGCGTGACAGACTCGTCGCCAAGAGTGCCGGAGAACCCGACATCGTCGCGGCGGCGATCGCGGGGAGCGATCGGGCGCTGTTGTCGGCGGCCGAAAAGGACGCGTTGTATCAGGCGACAGGCGCCGCCGGCGTCGACATGGAAACCCATTCGGTGGCCGAAGTCGCCGCCGAAGCCGGCGTGCCGTTCCTGGCGGTCCGCGCCGTCGCCGATCCGCAAAGCCGGTCCATCCCCGAGTGGATTGCCAACACCATCGGCGACGACGGCCGGCCGATGTTCACGGCGGTGTTTTCGGGATGGGCGCGGCGGCCCTGGGAGACGCCGACGCTGTTCCGGCTGGCGACCGATACGGGGACGGCGCTGGCGTCCCTACGCCGCGTCGCTGCGCTCGCCGGGGAGCACTTCTGTCTGCTCTGAGAGCCGCTCGACCAGGCCTTCGAAGACGAACTCGGCGGGACGCTGGTTGTCGAGCGGGATATCGGGCGCCATGGGGCCATCCGACCGAGGGCCCGTTCGGGCGACCGCCAGCGCCTTCAGCGGATGGGCGAAGGTGTCGTTGACCGCCGTCGCCTCGTAACCGCAATGGACCATGCAGTCGGCGCACTTTTCGTAATTGCCGGTGCCGTAGCTGTCCCAGTCGGTCTCTTCCATCAACTCGGCAAAGGTGCGGGCATAGCCCTCGCCGAGCAGGTAGCAGGGCCGCTGCCAGCCGAACACGTTGCGCGTCGGGTTGCCCCACGGCGTGCAGCGGTACTCCTGGTTGCCGGCGAGGAAGTCCATGAACAGCGGCGACTGGGTGAACCGCCACTGGGCATCGCCTTGCCGCTGGAACACGTCGCGGAAGAGCTGCTTGGTCCGCGACCGGTTGAGGAAGTGCTCCTGGTCGGGCGCCCGTTCGTAGGCGTAGCCCGGCGACACTGTGATCCCTTCGACATCCAACTCGGTGGTGCAGAAATCGAAGAACGCCGCGACTTCGTCGGCGTCCATCTGGTCGAACAGAGTGCAGTTGACATTGACGCGGAAGCCGCGGGCACGGGCGGCGCGGATCGCCGAGATCGCGCGCTTGAAGGTGCCGGGCTGATCGACGGCGCGGTCGTGGTGCTCCTCGAGGCCGTCGAGATGGACGGAAAAGGTGAGATAGGGGCTCGGGGTGAACCGGTCGAGGCGCTTTTCCAGCAACAGCGCATTGGTGCAGAGATAGACGAACTTGCGCCGGGCGATGATGCCCTCGACGATCTCGACGATCTCCTTGTGCAGCAGCGGTTCGCCGCCGGGGATGGACACCACCGGCGCGCCGCACTCGTCAACCGCGCCCAGGCATTCAGAGACGCTCAGCCGCTTGTTGAGGATCGAGTCTTCGTAATCGATCTTGCCGCATCCGGGGCAGGCCAGGTTGCAGCGGAACAACGGCTCCAGCATCAGCACCAGCGGATAGCGCTGCACGCCGCGCAGCTTGCGCCCCAGAATGTAGCCGCCGATGCGAACCTTCTGGATGAGTGGAATAGCCATGCCGATCCGTTCCCTCAGGCGCACGCCGCGCCGACGTTGGCAAGCTCGCGGGGCAGCTTGAATTGCATGTGCTCGGCGACGCCGTCCCACTCGTCAACCGTTACGTCGCGGACCATGCCGAGCCGATCGATGACTTCGCGCACCAGTTCCTCGGGCGCCGAAGCCCCGGCCGTCACGCCGATGGTTTGGACGCCATCGAGCCAGGCGTCCTGAAAGGCGGTGGCGTCGTCGATCAGATAGCTGAGCACGCCGAACTCGGTGCCGATCTCGCGCAGCCTATTCGAGTTGGAACTGTTGCGCGCACCGACGACGAGCAGCACGTCGACCTGATGGGCGAGGTCGCGCACCGCCTGCTGGCGGTTTTGGGTGGCGTAGCAGATGTCCTTGACGTCGTCGCCTACGATCCTCGGGAAGCGCTTCTTCAGCGCATCGATGATGTCGCGCGTGTCGTCGGCGCTGAGGGTCGTCTGGGTGACGTAGGCGACGCGGTCGGGATCGGCGACGCGGACATTGGGCACATCCTCGGCCGTCGACACGAGGTGCACGCCGCCCGGGATGCGCCCGCGCGTGCCCTCGACCTCGGGGTGTCCTTCGTGGCCGATCAGGATGACCTCGCGGCTCTTGTTGGCGTGGTTCTGGCCTTCCTTGTGGACTTTGGAGACCAGCGGGCAGGTGGCGTCGATGACCGGCAGGTCGCGCCGCCCGGCCTCCGACTCCACGTCCTCGGCGACCCCATGGGCGCTGAACACGGTGACGGCACCATCGGGGATGTCCTCGAGTTCCTCGACAAAGACGGCGCCCTTGGTGCGCAAGGTTTCGACCACACGCTTGTTGTGGACAATCTCGTGGCGCACGTAGACGGGCGGGCCGAATCGCTCCAGGCCGCGTTCGACGATCTCGATGGCGCGTTCGACCCCGGCGCAAAAACCGCGCGGGTTCGCCAGGACGACGCGCAAAGGCTCATAAGTGTGTGCTGACAAGATACGCAAACCTGTCGAAAACCGAGGTCAAGCATCCTCGACGGAACATACGTTGGGTATGACGAAAGGAAAAGGGCCGATAAATCCTTAATAATTTAGGGTTAATCGACCATCCATCCGATAGTATCCGTTTTCGCTCATCTCGGCGGGGTCAATCGATGACTGATCTGGTCACCGGAGCAACGGGATTCGTCGGCGCGGCGGTGGCGCGCTTCCTGCTCGCCCGTGGCCGGCGAGTCCGCGTTCTCGTGCGCGCGGTAAGCGACCGGCGCAACATCGATGGTCTCGATGTCGAGGTCTTCGAGGGCGATCTGACCGATCGCCGGTCGCTCTCCGCCGCCGCTGACGGCTGCGACGGCGTCTTTCACGTCGCCGCCGACTACCGCCTGTGGGCGCCCGACCCGGCGCCGATGTTTGCCGCCAATGTGGACGGCAGCCGGGCGGTGATTCGCGCGGGCATGGACGCGGGTGTGCGGCGAATCGTCTACACCAGCAGCGTCGCGGTGCTCGGCATCCACAAGGACGGAACACCGGCGAACGAAGACTCGCCGGTCGGCTTCGGCGACATGATCGGGCCCTACAAGCAGTCGAAATTCCGCGCCGAGGAAGCCGTGAAGCAGCTCATTGCCGAGGCCGGAGCCCCGGTGGTCATCGTCAATCCGTCGACGCCCATCGGTCCGGGCGACGTGAAGCCGACGCCGACCGGCCGGATGATCGTCGAGGCGGCGGCAGGCCGGATGCCGGCGTTCGTCGATACCGGCCTCAACGTCGTGCACGTCGACGACGTGGCGGAGGGGCATTGGCTGGCCTTTGAGAAAGGCACGATCGGCGAGCGCTACATTCTTGGCGGCGAGGACATGGCGCTTGCCGATATCCTCGCCGAGATCGCCCGCCTCACCGGCCGGCGGCCGCCCGCCATGCGCCTGCCGCACAATCTGATCGTGCCAGTGGCCTGGTTTGCCGAATCCTGGGCTCGGATCGCCGGGGGCGAGCCGTTCGTTACCCTCGACGGCATCCGCATGGCGCGAAAACGGATGTACTTCTCCAGCGACAAGGCTAGGAAGGACCTGGGCTATGCGCCTCGGCCTTCGGGCGAGGCGCTCGCCGATGCCGTCGCATGGTTCCGCGACAACGGCTATCTCGGCGGCGCGTCGGGCTGACATCAAACCTTCTCTTGCCCGCTCCCCGGCCGCTGCTAGCGTCCCGAATGGGTGCGCATTGGCGCCATACGAGGCCGAATTCGTCCGTTCGTGTATCTCGACACCGCATCCCGGCGGTCGGCCCGGGCGACCCCAGTCCTGTCGTCCAAGCCGCTCGTTCGCGGATATGGACCGGTTCGTGTCGGCGTCCTCGTCGATCTGGAACGGCACGCCGGTGCCGGCGGCCACGTCAAATGCTGGGACCGTTTCGCCGAAGCCGCCCGCGATTTCCCCGACGACCTCGACCTGACAATCCATGTCCAGGGCTGGCGGCCTTGCTTCACGGATCTCGCGCCCCACGTGCGGTTCGTCGCGTTGCCGCCGGTGTTGAGCACGGCACGGCTGGTCGGCGCGAACGGGGTTCCGGACGCCACCGATATCGCGCCGCTGCATCCAGGGCTGCTGCGCTGGCTGGGGCACTATGACGTCATCCACACGACCGACGGTTTGTTCGCCTATGCGCGGACCGCTCGTTTCTACAGCTGGCTCACCGGGCGGCCCTTGGTGACATCGATGCATACGGACGCCGCCGCGTTCGCCCGAGCGTATGCGCGCGAGCCCATATCCCGTCTCGTCGGTTCCGGGCGGCTTGCCCGTCTGCTGCTCGACCGGTATCGGCTGCCCGACCGGTTGGGACGGGCGATGGATCGCGCCACCGCCCGCCACTTGCGGCGCAGCCGTTGGGTGTTCGTCTCCGGGCAGAATGCACCGGCATCGGCGAACGATGTCGACCGGATAAACCACTCGGTCCTCCGCCGGGGCATCGACAAGATGGCCTTCCACCCGATCAAGCGCGACCGCGGTGGCCTTGCCGCGGCGTTCGGAGTTAGGACCGACGTGCCGTTGATTGTCTTCGCTGGCCGCGTCGATTCGGGCAAGCGGGCGATGACCGTGGCCCTGGTTGCCCGCCACCTGTTGGATCGCGGGCATGATCTCGCGGTGATATTTGCCGGCAACGGCGACCAGCGCGGCGCGATTCGCGATCTCTTGGGGGCGAAGGCGGTGTGCCCCGGGGCGCTGGGGCAGGTCAATCTGGCACGGATCTACGCGTCGGCAGATGTCTTCGTGTTTCCGTCCAGGATCGAGATCACGCCGAACGTCGTTCTCGAAGCCAAGGCCAGCGGCACCCCCATTATCGTTGCGGGCGGTCCCGGTGGCGGTGCTGTTCACGTCCGCACGCCGGGAGTGGACGGCGTGGTGATGGACTCGGAGTCCCCCGAAATCTGGGCCGACGCGATTGCCGATCTGTTCGCCGATGACGGACGCCGGATTGCCATGGCGCAGGCGGCCCGCGTTGACATCGAGCGGAACCATCCATCGTGGCATGACGTTCTGGCCGAGGACCTGCTTCCGGTGTGGACACGCGTTGCGCGCCGTCCCGAGAGTTTCCGCTGGTCGCGTTTCATGACGCGCTGATGACGGCGTGTTGAAACATCGATGAAAAAAACGTCTTCTAGTCGCCTGCCGATGCGAGGAGCAGGGGCGAATGAGGGCGATCATGCTGGCGGCCGGGGTCGGCCGGCGACTGTTTGGCGACGATCACGACCGGCCGCCGAAAGCGCTCTTGGAATTCGGCGGCAAGTCGCTGCTCCGGCGCCACCTGGAAACCCTGACCGCATTGGGCTTCGATGAACTCTCTCTGGTCGTCGGCTACCGCAAGGACGAGCTGCTGGCAGAGGCGCACCGCTTTGTTTCGCGCCGTTTCGTTCACCCGGTGCACAACCCTCGCTATCACGAAGGTTCGGTGGTCTCGCTGTGGACGGCGCGGGATGTGCTCGGCGCTGGAGAATCGGTCGTGATCATGGACGCCGACGTGCTCTACGATCCGCGGCTGATGGAACAACTGGTCGGTTCCGTACACGCCAACTGCTTTCTCGTCGATCGCGATTTCGAGCCGGGAGATGAACCGGTCAAGCTCTGCATCCGCGACGGCCGGCCGGTCGAGTTCGGCAAGCAGGTTTCGGGCACGTTCGACGTCGTCGGCGAATGGCCGGGCTTCCTCAAGCTCGCGCCCGAGATGGCGGTCCGATTGGCCGATGCGTGCGCGGACGTCATGGATCAGCACGGTGTGGATGTGCCGTGCGAGGACGCGATGCGCAAGGTTCTTGTCGAGTCCCCCGGCGGTACCTTCGGATTTGAGGACATTACCGGCCTGCCGTGGATCGAGATCGATTTCCCTGGTGACGTCAGCCGGGCGGAAACCCGGATTCTGCCGCGGCTGTCGGCGGTCTGGCCGTCGCCGGCGGAACACATCGCTGCGGGGAAGGTTTTGCCGTCAGCGTAGATCTGGAGGAGGGGGATGGCGACGAATTCGGATCGACAAGTCTGGGTGGGGTTCGATCTCGGCGGCACCAAGATGCTGGCGGTCGTCTACGACGATCGCTTTCGGCCGCTGGCCCGTCTGCGAAAGAGGACGCGCGGCCACGACGGCGTCAAAGGCGGCATGAAACGCATGGCCGCGACCATCTCTGAGGCGCTCGACGCGGCCGGAGTGGGGGGCGACCGGCTGGCCGGCATCGGTGTCGGATGTCCAGGACCGCTCGATCTCGACAGGGGAATCGTTCTCGAAACCCCGAACCTCGGCTGGAAGAACGCCAAGGTCAGGGCCGAACTGGAAAAGGTCTTTGGCTGCCCGGCGGTGATCGCCAACGACGTCGATGCCGGCACCTACGGCGAATACCGTTTCGGCGCCGCGCGCGGTGCGCGCTGCGCGCTCGGGGTGTTCCCGGGAACCGGGATCGGTGGTGGCGCGGTTTATGAGGGCACGATTCTGCGCGGCCGCAAGGGCTCGGCCCTGGAGATCGGCCACATTCCGGTCATTCGCGGCGGGGCGCTGTGTGGATGCGGGCGCCGGGGATGCCTCGAAACCGTGGCGGGGCGCCTTGCGGTTTCGGCCGCCGCGGCCGCGGCGGCCTACCGCGGCGAGGCCCCCAAACTGCTCGAACTGTCAGGAACGGACGTCGGAGCCATTCGCAGCGGTCCTTTGGCCAAGGCCATCGCCGGCGGCGACGTGGCAGTTGAGTCGATTGTCCGCGAGGCGGCCCGGACGGTCGGCTGGGCAATGGCCGGGGTTGTCAACACGCTGGCGCCGGACAGGGTGGTCCTGGGCGGCGGGCTGGTCGAGGAGATGCCCGATCTGTATCGCGAAGAGGTTGTTGCCGGACTCGATGGTCAGGTGATGCCGTCGTTCAAGGGCACCTACAAGGTCGTCGTCGCGAAATTGGGCGATGACGCTACCGTCAAGGGCGCCGCCGCCTGGGCACAACAGACCGTCGCGCCGTCCGAGGCTTAGAGCCGTGTCGGGTTGGGGGCGTCGCCGTAGACCTCCTTCGGATCGAAGGTCTTCTCGTGTTCCTCGAAGGTGAGGGTGACCGGACCCTCGGCGGCGCCCGGTCCAGTGGGGATGGAGCGGTAGAAGCATGACCGGTAGCCGACGTGGCAACTGGCGTCGCCCTCGACCTTGACCCGAAGCCATACCGCGTCCTGGTCGTCGTCGATGCGCATCTCGACGACCGTCTGCACGAGACCGCTGGTCGCACCCTTGTGCCAGAGGACCTGGCGCGAGCGGCTCCAGTAGACGGCCTCGCCCAATTCGATCGTACGGGCGAACGCTTCGGCGTTCATGTAGGCGTGCATCAGCACCTCGCCCGTGTCGGCGTCGGTGGTGACCACCGGGATCAGGCCGTGCTCATCGAACTTCGGTGTCAGGTCGGCACCTTCCTCGACCTGCTCCACGCTCACCCTATTCGTAAACATCGATTCGGTATTGGTTGATTTTTCGGAATTTGTTGACATGTCTTCCGCCCGCCGCGTCGGTTCGTTGGCAACCTTGATATGTCACAAGCGGGTGTCGTGGGCAAGGGTGGGGCACTTTTTTGTTGGCCGTTCGGCGGCTCGACCGCTATACAAACCGCCTTCCGAGGGTCCGCCGCAACCGATGGCGCCTACGGACACGCAAAGGATCAGGACGATGGCCGTACCCAGAAAGAAAATCACCCGATCGAAACGGGGCATGCGCCGGGCGCACGACAAGCTGAAGCGCGCGACCTACGTCGAGGATCAGTCCTCGGGCGAGCTGCGGCGGCCGCACCACATCGACCTCGCGACCGGGATGTATCGGGGCAAGCAGATCCTCGAACCCAAGTAGGCCTCGCGGCGCCCGACGGCCGGATCGCTCGATCCCGGCCGCCAGCGCTTGGCGTCTTTAGTTTCCTTCATCGCTTAGCCCGCCGCGCGGATCGGTTCGACATCGGTGCTGTGGACGTGGTTCCGATGCGCCCGTCTCGTCGACGGGAAGGGAACAAGGTTTTCCGACCGGGCCACGGGCACCTCGACGAGTTCGGCGGCGGGGACTGGTGTGACCTCGTCCTCAAGGGCGCGGACCACGGCACGGATCTGCGACCGATGCAGCCCCATGTCGGCGAGGGTTCGGTTGCTGAGACCGCGAAGCTCGGCGACGGCCTGGCGTTCGCTGTTCCAGCGGCGGAACCGTTCGGCGGCCGGACGCAGGATCTCTCCGAACCACCGTCCGAGGCGGTCCAACAGGTCCAGGGCGACGCGAGACCGTTCCTGATGGCCGCGGGCGATCGCCCGTTCGATGTCGCTATGAGTAGTTCCGATACTGTGCATGTCCTTAACTCCTCTGCCTTTAGTTAGAAAAACCTGTCCTGATCGGATGGGTTCTCTGAGGCTCTGATGCTTATGATTTATTGAAAAAAGCGGACTGACAAACGAGAAGTCATCATGAGATGGTTTAGAAAAATTTGAACGTGTGCGAGGTGTGATGCGCCGGCTTCCGCCCCTCAACGCGCTCAGAGCCTTTGAGGCGTCGGCCCGGCACCTGAGCTTTTCCCGCGCCGCAGACGAACTCGCCGTGACGCCGGCAGCGATCAGCCATCAGGTCCGCCAGCTTGAGGATTGGTTCGGCGTGCCGCTGTTTCGCCGGCTCAACCGCGCGGTCCGGCTCACCGACGCCGGACAGGCTTGCCTTCCGTTGCTGACGGAGGGTTTCGATATGTTGGCCAGGGCCGCCGCGGCGATCGGCGCCTCCGACGATGGGGGGATGCTGACGGTCAGCGTGGCGCCATCGTTCGCCGGCAAGTGGCTGGTGCCGCGGATCGAGGGGTTCAGCGCCCGCCACCCCGACATCGACGTGCGGCTCTCGGGTAGTGTCTCAGTTTGAAATCCGCTGGGGTTGACTTCCCGTCCACACACCCGCACTTCCATGGTATGCTTTTCGGTAAGCATTGGAGGCGCGGCGATGACAGGCCCCTCAGATTTCACCGATGAAGAGTTGCGCTGGATTGAAGCGGCAAAGAAAGTTGGCGTGAGCATACCTGCGAGCATCGAAAATGATCTTATCCAAAAAGGCGTGATTGACCGCGCTGACTTAGGGCCAAAGATAACGGGCCTGGGAAAGGTTGTTGTTGATGAAGCCAAAAAGATTAGCAGATTACCGAAGGAAAATTGAAGATGCCTAAAGGCCCCAAAGGAGAGAAGCGCCCCGCTGACGTGATCGGCGCCGCCGTCATGGTGGCGAAGATCGCGACGGGAGAGGTCGAGGAAGATTTGGATGCCAAGGCAGGAGTCCGCGAGGGCGGTAAAAAAGGCGGGCGGGCACGAGCCAGCGCACTTACTCCGCAACAGCGGTCGGAGATTGCTAGAGTTGCTGCCGAGGCAAGGTGGAAGAAGGCGAGTGATTAGGCCGCGTCATCGCCCCTATCCCAGTTCAGTCGCTCTTCAACATCATCCCTAAAATCAAGAAGCATCTGAATTGGCGGCTGGTCATTGTGCAGGTCGTTGTAGACCTCCACGTCAACATGTAGCTGCACGCAACCACCAACAATTTGCTCGCGGCGCTGAATAAACGCCTTTTGCATATGCTCGCGCGGCGCGGCCCCAAGCATGGCCCACATTGTAAGCTGAACGCCGACTTTGGTAACTCGTACGGCGTGGTTCTTTCTATACCTGCGCCCCTTTGAGTCGATCCCGTATTCCTCACGAAGCGCCTTTGCCATGTCTTCCGCCATGCGGTCGTAAGGATCGACTGGCTGTAAACTGATCATACCCTGACCAATCCCCACTTGACGGCATCACGGGCTGTCGCCGGAACGTAGCCATGGAGGCGTTCATAGGCGTGCCAGACGTTTTGAAGCTGTTCGTGGTATTTGGCCATAATCGGCTCCTATTAGAAAACTATAGGCTTACTGGTGCGGGTTGCCCCCAACCATCAACAACAGCGCCTGATGCAATGTACTCTCGAATCTTCACCTGATAGCGCCGCAGGAAATTCCACTGTTCTGTGCGGCGCTGAATTTGGCCAACAACTATCCCAGGGTGTCGCTGAACCCGGCGAGCGAAACCAACAACGTCTCGTTCATAGAAATACGGAGCCTTTCTGATATAGAAGGATTCCATATCGACCGTAGGCACGCAGAAATCCTGCGCCGCCGCGTTTGCAACTCTTTCCTCCTCAGGGATGTTGGCATCTGGGGAAGCGTTTGCACCTTCTAGTTCTGAGTCGATTATTTCCACTTTTTGGCCGTGTTTTTGAAGCACGTGTTCAATCTCATGCCTCAATACGAACCAGAAATTGTCGATGTGATCATATCGCGTTGTCATACCAATCACTGGCGAGCGAAGGTCGAGCCAAGAGGTCACGCCGTCAATTTCGGCTCCTGGCAGCGTTTCCACGAGCGTGAACCGAACACCACATTCCGCCAAGATTCGCGGCACGTGGCGAATTTCCTCCGGGTCAACTGTGAACGATCGGAAATGCTCTACTGCCTCACGCAAAGACTTTTCGGAGTATCGAGGAACCGCCATCTCTTTTGCGATTTGGCGGACTCGGAAAAGCCATGCGAGTTGAGTGGCCGGCACATTATCGTAACTTGTTTTTTTCGCGCGGTGCGGAAGATGCGGAACGTTCTCAATGCGGTTTACGCCAAAAAACCGCATTAGCTGTGCCTCCATCAAGTCGGGATCGGTTGCTTCAAACCAGCCCCGCTTAATCATTTCTCGAATTGGATAAGCAGCCTGCCACATCGCGCGTCTTGCGACGCCAGGATCGGGCTCTTTGGCCGCGGTCATCTCATAGGATTTTTGCAGATTTGCGAAAAACTCAGGATTGACATCAAAAGCTTCGCCAAGTGCCTTTGCCATCTCCGGGCTAATGCCGCGCTTCCCGGAAAGGATCATATTTACGCCTTGTTCAGGCACTCCGAGAATATAAGCAAGGTCTCTCTGCAGCCAGCCACGCGCCTCCAATTCCTCGCGAATAACCTCACCAGGATGGGGAACGCCACCAAAGCTAAAATCAATGCTCATTCTCACCCTCAGTCGTGTGTGTCGCCAATTTCAAGGATGCGTGCGGTTGGCGGTTTCGTCGTATCGTCCAGCGTGAAGACCACTCGGTATTGGTCATTCAGCCGAATTTGCCTTTTGCCTTCATGATCGCCGCTCAGTTTTTTGTAGTTCAAGCTTTTCCAGTTTCGTAGCGTGCGTTCGTCCGGCGCATCGCGCAGCATCCGTAGCTTGTTCCGAGTCGACTTGATGACTCCAATCGGCAGGCCCAGCTTGTGAGCCCACTCCGTAAAAACCAACGCAAGGTCCTCGTCGTCGAACTCGATTTCCATGCTGACTCAGTATACAGAAATTCGGATTTTTGTCAACTGCGTAATGAACGTAACTAGTTAAATTGATAAAAATGCTTGACTAAAAAATCTGTTCAATTAGAATAGATGCATGAACAGATTGCCCACCGAAAAGCGCGTCCAAATCCTCTCCATGCTGGTTGAGGGTTCTTCCATGCGGTCGATCTCCCGCGTGGTTGGTGTATCGATTAACACTGTGACTAAGCTGCTGGTCGATGCCGGCGAGGCCTGCACCGCATATCATCATGAGCATGTGCGTGACGTGAGGGCGGCTCGGGTCCAGTGCGATGAAATCTGGTCGTTCTGTTACGCCAAGCAAAAGAACGTGGCGACGGCGAGGGCCGCGCCAGAAGAAGCGGGCGACGTGTGGACTTGGACGGCGCTTGATGCCGATAGCAAGTTGATCGTGTCCTACTTGGTCGGTGGGCGGGATAGCGAGTACGCCATCGAGTTCATGGACGACGTAGCGAAGCGGCTGGCCAATCGAGTTCAGTTGACCACGGATGGTCACAAGGCATACCTGGAAGCGGTAGAGGGCGCATTCGGTTCTGATATTGATTATGCGCAACTTGTGAAGCTCTACGGCTCAGCGCCGGAGAACATGAAGGGTCGCTACAGCCTGGCAGAATGCACCGGCACCCGCAAGCGCCGCGTCGAAGGCAATCCCGCCAAGGAAGACGTGAGCACGTCCTATGTCGAGCGCCAGAACCTGACCATGCGCATGTTCATGCGTAGGTTCACGAGACTGACCAACGCATTCTCAAAGAAGATCGACAACCATATTCACATGCTGTCGCTCTACTTCGTGCACTACAATTTCTGCCGTCAGCATAAGTCGCTCAAGGGCCTGTCGCCCGCTATGGCTGCTGGTGTGTCGGATACGCTGCACGATATGGAATGGATCGTCGGCCTGATCGACGAACGCGCACCGAAACCCGGTCCGCGCGGCAAATACAAGAAATCAAATTCAAACTGAGACACTACCGGCTCTCGGCGAACATGGCGCTGGTCGATTTCCACACCGATGATGTCGACATGGGTATTCGTTTCGGCAACGGGAACTATCCCGACCTACGCGTCGACAAGCTGTTCGCCGAGAGCGTGGCCCCCTTATGCGGTCCCGCGTTGCTGGCCGGCGATGCGCCGCTCGATACGCCAGCCGATCTGCGGCATCACACCCTGCTGCATGACGATTCCTTTCACGTAACCGGACCCACCCCCGACTGGCGGATGTGGCCGCGTGTCGCCGGCGTGGAAGACGTTGTCGATTGGCGCCGGGGCCTGCGGTTCACCCAGGCCGAACACGCCTTGCAGGCGGCGATCGACGGCATGGGTGTGGTCATCGGACGGACATCCCTGGCCAAGGCGGATCTGGCGGCCGGACGTCTCGTGCAACCGTTCGCGCTAACGCTGCCGACCGATTTCGCCTACTACCTCGTCTCACCCGAGGAGACAGCCGACCGGCCGAAGGTCAAGGCGTTCCGGGAATGGATCGTCGAGGAAACGCGAAAGGACGCCGCCGAGGCCGAATCCGACGCCGGCCGCCAACCTACACCCTGAACACGTACTCCTTGCCCGCCTCGCGGTCGATGTCCGGCGGATAGCTCTTGTGCTTGTCGGCGTAGTACGCCGCCATGTGGTCGCCCTCCGAGAGGCGGTTGTAGGTGGCGTAATACATGCGACGGGTCGAGTCGGTCATGTTCGGCTCGGAGGCGTGCGGGGCGTAACAGTCGAAGAACACCAGATCGCCCGGTTTCGTCGGGCAGTCGATGAAGGACATCCCGGCCATGTCGCCTTCGGTGAGCGGTTCCCACGAGCGGAACAGCCCCCGATTGTGATGGCCGGCGGCCAGCTTCAGGCAGCCGTTGTCGACCGTCGCCTCGTCGATGCAGACCAGCGCACTGATGAAGAACTCGGCATAGGTATCCCAGCCGGCCTGGGAGTCCTGGTGGGGCTTGAAGCCGTCGCCGCCGGGCATCTTGAAGTTGATCTTCTCCTTGAACAGCACGGCCGGTTCGCCGAGGAGCTGTGACACCGGCGCGCGCAGAGCCTCGGTCAGTGCGGCGAAGCCCTGGTGAAACGGCGCGATGTTCTGGATCCGGCAGACGAGTTGCCTGTCCGGCTGCTTGAGACCTTTTTCGTGATAGACCCACTGCCGGCCCGAGACCTCCGGCATCGCCTCGACCTCGCGCGCCCAGGCGTCGATCCGGGTCGTATCGGCGGCGCCGAAGCCGCCGCGCACGACCAGGTATCCGTCGTCATAGAACGTCTGGATTTGAGAATCGGCCAGGGACGGTGTCGTCAGCATCGTTCGTCCGCGTAGCGAGGTGATGTTCCGGATTGGTGCCAACAATACGCGCGTTGGGCGGTAGGGCAACGGGAATGTGAACGTAATATTTCATTTTTGTGCTATTCTCCGCCGCGAATCAAAAGGTGCCAAGCGCACCAGAGGGAAGGGCCCATTTCGTCATGCCGTCACGGTCGCGCCTCGCGCCCGTACCGCCGCCCGTATCCGAGACCAAGGCCGCGCGGCTGCGCGCGCTGCTCAATTCGCCGCATCTGGAGTTCCTCATGGAGGCCCACGACGGCATCTCGGCAAAGATCGTCGAGCAGGCCGGCTTCGAGACCATCTGGGCTTCGGGCCTGTCGATCTCGGCGGCGTTCGGCGTGCGCGACAGCAACGAGGCATCGTGGACTCAGGTGCTTGAGGTGCTCGAGTTCATGTCCGATGCGACGTCCGTTCCGATCCTTGTCGACGGCGATACCGGCTGGGGCAACTTCAACAACGTCCGTCGCGCGGTTCGAAAACTGTGCCAGCGCAACGTCGCCGGCATCTGCATCGAAGACAAGCTGTTCCCGAAGACCAACTCGTTCATCGGCGAGCATCATCCGCTGGCCGACATCGATGAGTTCTGCGGCAAGATCAAAGCCGGCAAGGACAATCAGACCGACGCCGATTTTCAAGTGGTGGCGCGGATCGAGGCGCTGATTGCGGGCCGTGGCCTCGATGAAGCCCTTCGGCGCGCCGAGGCCTATCATGCGGCCGGCGCCGACGCCATCCTCATCCATTCGAAGCAGCGGACGCCCGACGAGGTACTGGCCTTCAAGGCCCGGTGGGGCGAACGGTGTCCGGTGATCATCGTGCCGACCAAGTACTACGCGACGCCGACGCGGACTTTCAGCCGCGCCGGCTTCGCCGCCGCCATCTGGGCGAACCACACGCTGCGCGCCGCGATAACGGCCATGCAGGAGACCTGCCGCCAGATCCAGCGCGACCAGAGCCTGATCCACGTCGAAGGCTCGATGGTCAGCGTCCAGGAGGTCTTCCGGCTCGCCGGCAACGACGAACTCGCCGACGCCGAGAACCGCTACCTGCCGTCGACCGGTCGGGAGGCACGGGCGATCCTGCTCGCCGCGTCGCGGGGCGCCAAGCTCGGCGATCTCACCATGAAGCGGCCGAAGTGCATGGTCGACATCCGCGGCCAACCGCTGCTGCGGCGCCTTGTCGATACGTTCTACGAGGGCGGCGTGCGCGACATCGTCGTCGTCCGCGGCTACCGCAAGGCGATGATCAACCTGCCGTCCGTCGCCACAGTCGACAACGACCTCTACGCGACCACCGGCGAGGCGGCGAGCTTGGCGTGCGCCATCGGCCGGCTCGAGGGCGAGTGCCTGATCGCCTACGGCGACACCCTGTTTCGCCACTACATCCTTGACCGCCTGCGCGAAACCCCCGGCGACATCGTGCTTGCCGTCGACGCGCTATGGCGCGAGCGGGAGGCGGCGAGCGACTACTCGGTGCGCGACTTCGTCGCCTGCACGCACGGCTTCTCCGTCGACTACCTCGACGACGAACCCGTCGAGGTCCGCGCCGTCGGCCCCGGCCTAGACCCGGAGACCATCGACGGCGAATGGATCGGCCTCGTCAAGCTGAGCCCGCGCGGCTCGGAGGTGGTGCGGGCAATGCTGGAGGCGATGCGCGCCGATGGAACGTTGCAGAAGGCGACGATGGCTGACCTGTTCACCCGCCTGAACGAAGAAGGAGAGTGGCTGTCGGTGGTCTACGTCACCGGTCACTGGCTCGACGTCGACGACACCGCCGGCCTGGACAAGGCCCGCGAATTCCTGTGATCCCGGCCGAGGCTTTTCTGACGCCGGCCCGCGAAGCGGGTTTCGGTTTCTACACCGGTGTGCCGTGCTCGTTCCTCACGCCGATTATCAACCGGGTGATCGGTGATCGGCGGCTGGCCTACATCGCCGCGGCGAGCGAGGGCGAGGCGGTGGCGATCGCCGCGGGCGCGTGGCTGGCGGGCCGCGATACCGTCGTCATGTGCCAAAATTCTGGTTTAGGAAATGCCGTCAATCCTTTGACGTCATTGAATTTTCCGTTTCGGATTCCGACGCTTTTGGTCGTCACCTGGCGGGCGGCGCCGGGACTCAAGGACGAACCGCAGCACGAGCTGATGGGCGCGGTGACGCCGTCTCTTCTCGACACCATACGCGTGCCCCATCGCCCGTTTCCGGCAGAGAACGGTGCTGTCGGTCCGGCCCTCGCGGAAGCGCGAGAGGCGATGGCGGAAACCGGCTTGCCGTTCGCCCTGATCATGCAGAAGGGCGACGTGGCCGACGAAGACCTGGACGGCGCCGCACCCGCGGCCCGCGCCCCCGGAGAGCGGGTGGACCTGCGTTCGACGGCACTGCCGCCGACGCGCATGGCGACCCTTGAACGGCTTCTCGCGGCGATCCCCGACGAAGCGGCGGTTATCGCGACCACCGGCAAGTCCGGCCGCGAACTGTTCACCATAGCCGACCGGCCCCAGCACCTCTATCAGGTGGGCTCCATGGGTTGCGCCCTGGCCATGGGGCTCGGCGTCGCCTTGCATGCCTCGCGGCCGGTCATCGTTGTCGACGGCGACGGCGCGGCGCTGATGAAGATGGGTGCCATGGCGACGGCCGGTGCCTACGCACCCGAAAACCTCGTCCACATCGTCCTCGACAACGGCACCTACGACTCGACCGGCGGCCAGGCGACGGTTTCCGCATCCGTCGACTTCGCCGCCGTTGCCGTGGCATGCGGCTACGCCGGCGCCACCGCTTGCGACGACCCCGCCGGTTTCGAGCGCGCTCTGATCATGGCGCTCGCGGAACCCGGGCCCCATCTCATCCACATGCGGATCGCTCCCGGATCGATGAGCGGCCTCGGCCGGCCGACCGTGTCACCGGCCGATGTCGCCCGACGGTTCAGGGCCTTCGTTGCCGGCACCGATATGTAACGCCGTGGGGGGTGGATCATTAGCCACAACACGCTGCTTCACCGGATCAGCCGCGCGGTCATCGTCCGCCCGCTCCTGGAGACGCCGGTCCGGCCGAACCACCTGACGGCGCTCCGCCTGGTCACCGGCTTGGCGGCGGCCGGGGCGCTGGCCCTCGGTTACCATCGCTGGATCGCCGTCGGCGGTGGCCTGTTCGTCGTCTCGATGCTGCTCGACCGGGCGGACGGCGACCTCGCGCGGCTCACCGGGCGAACCTCACCCGGCGGTCACGTGTTCGATCTGGTCACCGACAGCCTTTGCAATTCCCTCATCTTCGTCGGTCTCGCCATAGGCCTTGTTGGCAGCGATCTCGGATGGTGGGCGATCCTCCTCGGCGCATTGGCCGGCGGCGGCGTCGCGGCGGTGCTGTTTCTGGTGCTGCGTGTCGAGGCGGCGGAGGGGCAAGGCGCCGCCGGCTCGCCCAGCGTCGGTGCATTCGACGCCGACGACGCGATGCTGGCCATCCCGGGCGCAGTGTGGCTCGGTCTATCCCTGGAGTTGCTGGTCGCCGCGGCGATCGGGGCGCCGCTGTTCGCGCTCTATTTCGTGTGGCGTCTGAGCCGGCGCTCCTGAACGGCGGAGTCGGAGCATCGTCGCCAGGGTCCACAGCGTGTAGAGGCCGGCACCGATGCCGGCGGCGACGAAAAACGGCACCAGCCACCCGAGCCAGGTGATCGGCGCGAGAAGGTAGATTCCGTCTTCCAGCTCGAATCCGGCGATGCTCGGGTAGCCCACCGAGTCGGTGCCGGTGCTGGTGTCAAAATCCTGGGCGCGGTCGATGCCGAGATTGAGCACCATCGAAACGATTGCCGCCGATGCGCCAAGCAGGCCGAGGGTGATGGACCAGAACCCGAGGACCGTTCCGGAAAACCCCATGCCGAGGCAGATGAACAGGGCAGCGTAGCTCGCGGCGCCCACAGCATAGTCCAGGTGGTAGCCGAATCGGGTCCGCATGTTCTTCTGGCGCGCGAGCTCGCCGTCGAAATGGTCGAGAAAGCGCCCGAGCACGAACGCGCCGGCGCCCCAGTTGGCCAGCACCGGGTCCCCGAACGCGAACAGCACCGCACCAGTCAGTGCGGCAGCGGCGGACAGAATGGTCATCTGGTTGGGCGTCATCGGCGTCCGGAGCAAGGGGCCGACGAGAACCCGAGCGATGCGTTGATCCCAAGGGGGTGCGGACATGAACAAGAGCATTGGTACAGTTGTATGACGCCGTCAAGGGCGGGCACCCCGCCGGTCGTCATGTTTGGTGGATGGCCGGTAAATGATCTATAAGCGCCCCGGTTTTCCGGCCCGGCCGCTCGGGCCATCGGCCTTGGGAGGCCCATGATTGACGCCGCCGTTGCCACCTGCCGGCGCTTTCTCCTGAACTGGACCGATCTGGTCGGCAGATCCGCGGTTGCCGTTGTTGCCGTTTCGGCGGCGCTGACCGTCGCGGCGGCGACCCATTTCGCCGGTTCGGTGGCCATCGACACCGACACCACCGACATGCTGTCGGCAGACTTGCAGTTTCGGCGTGACGACCGGGCGATCGATGCGGCGTTTCCGCAGTTCATCGACACCATCGTCGTCGTCATCGACGGGGAAAATCCGGACCGCATCGACGATGCCGCGATCGCTTTGGCCGAACGCTTACGCGACCGGCCGAACCTGTTCAGCGACGTGTTCGATCCCGCCGGTCACCCGTTTTTCCGCCGCAACGGTCTCCTGTTCCTGGATCTCGACGAGCTCTACGCCCTTGGCGATCGTCTTGCCGAAGCGCAGCCCTTCCTCGGCGCGCTGTGGACCGATCCGAGCCTGCGGGGCCTTGCGGAAATGCTCGACCTCGCCGCCGCCGAGACGGTCAAGGCCGATGGCGCGAGCGTCGAAGTCAACCGCGTGTTCGACGCCATCGCCGAGGTTGCCGAGAGTCAGGCGGGAGGAGGGAACCGAACCCTGTCGTGGCGGCGGCTGATGTCCGACACGGAGGAAGACGACGCCCGCCGGATCCTGGTCGTTCGACCGGCCCTCGATTTCTCGTCGCTGGAGCCGGCGTCGGCGGCGATCTCGGCCATCCGGGCAATGGCCGCGGACGTTGGCGCGGACGCGGGTCATGGAATTCGGGTTCGATTGACCGGGGCTGCCGCGCTGGAGCACGAGGAGCTTGCCAGCGTCAAGGAGGGCATGGGCTATGCCGCCATCCTTTCCCTGTGCCTGGTCATCGCGCTCCTGCTCATCTGCTTTCGTTCCCCGCGTCTCGCCGCGGCGACCCTGATCACGCTTGTGTTCGGGCTCGTCTGGACGGCCGCCTTCGCCATCGCGGCGCTCGGTCACCTCAACCTCATTTCAGTCGCCTTCGCCGTGCTGTTCATCGGCCTGAGCGTCGACTTCGGCATCCACTACGGGCTCCGCTACCGGGAAGCGTTGGACGGGGGCCGGACTCATGCCGATGCCTTGCGTGAAGCGGCTCTCGGGGTTGGCGGCGGCCTGACGCTGGCCGCCGTCGCGGCGGCGATCGGGTTCTATTCGTTTCTGCCGACGGCATACGTCGGCCTTGCCGAACTCGGCCTGATCGCCGGGACCGGAATGTTTTTCGCGCTTTTCGCCAACGTAACGGTGCTGCCGGCGCTGCTGAGCTTGATGCGCATCAAGCCTCGGCCATCACCGCACGGCGCCTCGTCGGCGCCGGGGGCTCGGGTTCGACGCTCCGCGCGGCCGGTTCTGGTGGTTTCGATCGTGCTGGGCATCGGCGCCGTGGCGGTCGCACCGGGAGTCCGGTTCGATTTCGATCCTCTCAATCTCAAGGACCCCGAGACCGAATCGGTTTCCACGATGCTGGAGCTGTTGGCCGATGAGCCGCGATCGGGCTATGCCGTCAGCGTCCTGGCCGAGACCCTCGAAGAAGCCCGCCGGATCGCTCAGCGGGCGAAGGATCTCAAGGCGGTGGATTCGACGTTGACGCTGGCCGATTTCGTTCCGAAGGATCAGGACGAGAAACTCGAAGCGATCGAATCGCTGGCGCTGATCCTCGAGCCATCGTTGATGTCGCCGCAGGAAAAGACGCCGGCTCCAGGCGAAAACCGCGCCGCCCTTCAAGCGTTGGACGGCACGCTTGCCCGTGTCGAACGGGACGGCAGCGGCGAAACGGCACGGGCCGCCGGCCGGCTGCGCCGAGCATTGAAGGGCATCGAAGCAGGTGCCGGCGGCACTGCGCTGGCGGAACTCGAACGCCGTCTGCTGGCCGGACTGCCCGGCCGGCTTTCCGCGCTCCGCGACTCCCTCGCCGCTGAAGCCATCGGTCTCGACGACGTGCCGGCATTCCTGGGCGATCGGTGGGTTGCCGCCGACGGCCGTGCGCGGGTGCAGATCTTCGCCTCGCAGCCCATTCACCGCGACCGCGCAGCGCTCGGCCGATTCGTCGAGGAAGTCCGCGCCGTCGCCCCCCACGCCATCGGATCACCGGTCATCATCCTCGAAGCCGGCCGGACCGTCGTCCGGGCCTTCGTCGAGGCCGCGGCGATCGCCGTTGTGGCAATCTCGGTGCTGCTCGCCGTCCTGCTGCGGGGCGTCCGCGAAATCGCCCTGGTCTTCCTGCCGCTGGCCCTGGCCGCGGCGTTGACGGTCGCCGCGTCGGTGCTGATGGGCGCGCCGTTCAACTTCGCCAACGTCATCGTTCTGCCGCTGCTGTTCGGACTGGGCGTCGCCGGCGGACTGCACTTGGTGATGCGTGAACGGTCCGAGGGCGATAGCGGGGCGGCGCTCGCCACGAGTACACCGCGGGCGGTGGTGTTCAGCGCGCTGACGACGATCGGATCGTTCGGATCGATCGCGATATCCAGCCACCCGGGAACAGCCAGCATGGGCGTGCTGCTGACCGTCGCCATCTCGCTGACCCTGGTGTGCACGCTCGTCGTGTTGCCGGCGATGATGTCGGTTTGGCGAACCGCCGCGACCGAGCGGTAACCAAAGGTTATTCGGCCAACAGTTTTCCGGCTTTGGCGCGAAGCGCTGCGGCGAGGGACGTCGGTCCACCCTGCCCGAGAACGCGGCTGTATTCTGAGCGGCGCACGGCCAGCTCGCTGATCGAGCGGTCGAGGAGGACGTTGACGATACGCCAGGTACCGCCTTTCTGGTTCAGGACGTAGGTGATCGGCACCGCGGACTCGCCGGGGCGGGTAATGCGCGTGTCGACCAGGACCGAGTTGCGGGGGCCGGGCCGCTCTCCGTCGATCTCGAAGGTCTGGCCGGAATACCCGTCGAATCGTGACGCGTAAGTGCTGATGCTCAACTGGGTGAAGGCGTCGACCAGTTCGGCTTTTTGTGCCGGCGTGGCGCTCCGCCAATGGGCGCCGCTCGCCACGCGGATCATCCGTTCGAGGTCGAAGGCGTCACGGACCCGGGGCTCGAGAAAGCGGTACCGGCCCGTCGCGCCGAGGGATTCGGCCGAACGCATGATGTGCAGCAGCGCGGCGTGAAAGGAATCGACCACCGCTTGCGGGGTCGGCCCGGTCGACGCGAATGCGAACGAGACGACGCCGGCGAGCAGGATCAAGGCCGCGATCAGGGTTCTTTTCAAGGCTTCTTCTCTTTCTCGGTCTTCTCCGCGGCCAACTCATCCGCCTTGTCGTTGAGGACCGCGATCAGACCGGTCACGCCGTCCGTCGTCAGCACGCGGCGGTATTCGGATCGGCGCACGTTCAACTCGCTGATGCCGCCGTCGACGATCACATCGATCAACCGCCACTCGTCGCCGAACCGCTTGGCCACGTAGGTCAGCGCAACACGCCGGCCACCGGGATTGATGAGCTGGGTATCGACCAGCGTCGTGCCCTGCTGGCCGGGACGCATGCCGACGGTCTCGAACTGCTGGCCCGAGTAGCCGCGAAAAAGGGTCGCCACGCTACTGACGCTCATCCGCTGGAAACCGCCGACAAGCGCATGCCTTTGCGCCTCGGTTGCCGAGGCCCAGGCGTCTCCGGCGGCGATGCGGATCATCAATGGCAGGTGAAAGGTGGCGGTGATGGCGGGTTCGAGACGCTCATAGCGTTCGGCAAAGGTGGTCGACTCGGCGTTTTTCATCACCGAGAGCAGTTCGCCTTGAAACGCTTCGACGAGCGAACGGGGCGAATCATCGCTCCACACCGGCGCCGAAACGGCAACGAATATGGAGACGATCAGAAATCGGACCAGTGCACCAGACCACACCATCTCGGCAGGGAATCCATGTCGAAATCGGGCCGCGCAAGGTACGGCCTTGCCCGGACCATGACAAACGGTATCGACGAAATACGGTGCGATCGTGACCGTCGCATTGGATGCGCCGGTTCTCAATCCCGGTTGCATTTTTGTTCCGATTCAATTAATTGAGTTGCGAATCTTGAGTCGCTACAGATGGCTCCGAGTCCGAAGGGGTGGGAATTCGTGCGCGACATCCGATCTCTGCCGACCGTGGTTTTGGCGGCCGGTTTCCTTGCATGCGGCGCATCGTTTGCGACCGCTGCCGACCATGTCGGACATGCCGCGCCACCGGTTCAAGTCGCGCAAAACACCAGCACGGCCGAGGACGATGTCAACGATCCCTTCGAGCCGATCAACCGGGTGATCTTCGAGTTCAATCAGGCCGCCGAAACGATGGTCCTGCGGCCGCTCAGCGAGTTCTACGTCGGCCTCGTGGCGCCTCCCGTGCGCGAAGCCATCGGCAATATCCTCGACGATCTGCGCACGCCGGTAATTCTCGCCAAAGACATCCTGCAGGGCGAGAGCGACCGGGCGTTCACCACAACGGAGCGGTTCGTCATCAACACGACTGTCGGGTTTGCCGGAATCGTCGACCGTGCCACGGAGTGGGGCATTCCAAAGCACGACGAGGATTTCGGGCAGACGCTCGCGGTCTGGGGTATCGACGAGATGTTCTATCTGGTGTTGCCGATCTTTGGCCCGTCGAGTCCACGTGACGCCGTCGGCAGACTGGTCGTCGATCCCTTTTTCGATCCGTTGTCGCTCTATCTCGATAACATCGACGAGGACGAGGCGCGCTATGCGATGATGGGCGTCCGGGCATTGGACGCCTATTCGGGTGTGATGGACGATTTGGCACAGATCAAGAAGACATCGGTCGACTACTATGCGGCGATTCGCAGCCTTTACCGGCAGCGCCGCAAAGCGGAAATCGCCAACGGCGATATCGACGTCGATCTGCCGCCGATCCCCGAATTCAGCCCCGAACTCAGCTACGAGCCGCGGTGAGCGGCGGTCGAGCGGTCGGCTCGGCCCTGCGAGAACCAAGATCACAATCGGGTGACAAATCGCAAAACCCTTGACGTCGGTCGGGTATTTCGCGTATATGTAGCGTTGTAAGTCCGGTGCCCAGCAGGGGCCGGGCTTTGGCTTGCCGGCTCGACCATTGTGGTGGGCCCAGATGCCATATCGCTTCGTATGAAGGGTATGTCGAATGCGAACGTGCTATCTGCGATTCCCATCTCTGTGAGGCGTGTAGCGGTCGCGAATTGTCGCGCCGTGTTGTCTGTTCGAGCTTTGGCGGCCCTGCGTTGGGCGTGGCCTGGCGGTTGTCCGCGGGTTTCGTCCGAAGGCACCGAACAGGGAGAATGAAAAGATGAGTCGTTTGTCTTTGCCAGCGGTCCCGGTGGACGAGGGGCTGTCGAGCTATTTTCGCGAGATCTGGAAGTTTCCCGTTCTCACCAAGGAGGACGAGTACATGCTGGCCGTCAGCTGGCGGGAGCATGGCGATGTCGATGCCGCCCATGCGTTGGTTACGAGCCACCTGCGTTTGGTGGCGAAAATCGCCATGGGATACCGCGGTTATGGGCTGCCGGTCTCGGATCTGGTTTCCGAAGGCAACATCGGGCTGATGCGCGCGGTGAAGAAGTTCGACCCCAACAAGGGATTCCGCCTCGCCACGTACGCCATGTGGTGGATCCGTGCCGCGATTACCGAGTATGTCCTGCGGTCTTGGTCGCTGGTCAAGATGGGGACGCTGGCGGCGCAGAAGAAGCTGTTCTTCAGCCTGCGCCGGATCAAGAACGAACTCGATATCGTCGATAACGGTGAACTCGATCCCGAGCAGGCGGACGCTCTGTCCGAGGCGATGGACGTGTCCGCCGACGATATCGTCGCCATGAACCGGCGCCTCGCCGCCCGCGATCTGTCCCTCAACGCGCCGGTCACACGTGGCCTGGACGAGACCCTGGAGCTCCAGGACACGCTGGTCGACGAGGGGCCGTCGCCCGAAGCCATCGCCGCCGAGCGGGAGGAGGGTGCCTACCGCAGCGGGTTGCTGGCGCAGGCTTTGGAGGTCTTGCCCGAGCGCGAGCGCCACATCTTCGTCGAGCGTCGGCTGAAGGAGGAGCCGGCGACGTTGGAGGAGCTGGGACAGGTCTACGGCATCAGCCGCGAGCGCGTCCGGCAGCTCGAAGTCCGCGCCTTCGAATCCGTGCAAAAGGTAATGTTGAACCTGGACGGCCGGCCGAGTGCAGTGTCGGCCTGAGGCCGTCCTACGCCGCCGCCAGGGGGAAGCCGAGCGCGCCGATGATCGTTCTGTTCACGGACTTCGGCGCCACCGGCCCCTATGTCGGTCAGATGAAAGCGGCGATCCGCCGCGAAGCTCCCCACGTCGAGATCATCGACCTGTTCGCCGACGCGCCGGCCCACGACCCCCGAGCGAGTGCCTATCTGCTGGCCGCCTACGTCGATGCGTTTCCCAGCGGCAGCGTGTTCCTCTGCGTCGTCGATCCTGGAGTCGGCGGGTTGCGGGCGCCGGGCATCCTGCGTGCCGACGGGCGGTGGTTCGTCGGTCCCGAGAACCGACTGTTCGAACCCATTGTTCGGAGGGCGGCGCAGCCGCCGAAATGGTGGCGGATCACCTGGCGTCCGGAGACGCTATCGGCATCGTTCCATGGCCGCGACCTGTTCGCCCCCGTTGCCGCGCGGCTGACCCACGACCAAGTTCCCCCCGGTGACGAATACCCGATCGATGACATCCGCCGTCCCCAGTGGCCGGACGACCTTGCCGAGATCGTCTACATCGATGGGTTTGGCAACGCGATGACCGGGGTCCGTGCCTCGACATTAGCCGAAGGGACCCGGCTGAGAGTCGGTGGTGTCGAGGTTGGCCAAGCCCGAACCTTCTCGGATGTCCCGACGGGCAATGCGTTCTGGTACGAGAACGCCAACGGTCTCGCCGAGGTCGCCGTCAACCTCGGTCGGGCCGACAGCCACTTCGGTCTGCGGGTCGGTGACGCCGTGGACATCGTCATCCCTTGATCACCACCGCCGGCGACATGTGACGGCCGTCACAGCAAACATATCGCCAAAATGTGACGGTCATCACAGCAAACAAAGGGTCCAGATGTGACGGTCATCACAGCAATCAACCTCAAGTCTCGGAAAGATACGAGGAAAAGAAGCCGGCGGTTCCTTGACCTGACCGCGTAAATTGTTGAAAACTCGTGGGTGGCTGAAGGGATGGGAGATGTTCAGGATACGGTTCTGGGGGGTTCGGGGAAGCATCGCCTGCCCTTCGCCGGATCACGTCAAGTACGGCGGCAATACAAGCTGCATTGAAATTGCGGTCGGCGACCACCGGTTCGTGCTTGATGCGGGGACCGGAATCCGTGGTGTCGGCAAGGTGTTCACTGAACTCGACGTTCGGCACATCAACCTGCTGCTGACCCATACCCATTGGGACCACATCAACGGATTTCCATTCTTCACGCCGGCCTACGATCCCAAGCGCAGCATGCGGATCATGGCGGGTCATCTGAAGGACAACGGGGCCGGCATCCACAGCGTGCTGTCGACGCAGATGAGCAACCCGATGTTCTCCGTGCCGCTGGAAGCCATGCAGGCGGACATGAACTTCGAGGACTTCGTCGCCAGCGATTCCTTCGCACTCTACCCCGACGTCCATGTCCGAACGGCCCCGCTCAACCACCCGAACAACGCAACCGGCTATCGGATCGAGTACGGCGGCAAGTCGGTCTGCTACATCACCGATACCGAACATGTGCCGGGCGAGCCGGACCAGAACATCCTTGGACTGATCGAGGGCGCCGACGCGGTCATCTACGACAGCACCTACACCGAGGACGAATTCCCCAATCACATCGGCTGGGGCATTCGACGTGGAACGAGGGCATGCGCCTCTGTCAGATGGCGAACGCCAAGCAATTGGTCATCTTCCGCCATGAACCGGACCACGACGACGCGTTCATGGAACGGCTCGAAGCCGAGGCGACTTCGACCTGGGAAGGCGCCACCGTTGCCCGCGAGAAGATGCAGGTCAAGCTGGACTGATCGGACTTTTTCCAGCCCGTTCGGCTCGTCGGTTTTTCAGCGATTGAAGACGGGGTTGTCGCTCTGCCGCGGCAGTTCGATCGGCGTTCCGGAATCGAACCGTCCCGGCACGCGCGGCACAAGCGGAGGAGGCTGCTCCGACTCGATCGCGCCCGACGAGATCTCGTCGATGGTCATGGTCGGGCCTTCGGCGGACTCGTCTTCGATCGCCTTGGGATAGAGACGGATGATGACGCGGCGGTTCTCGGCCTGATTGTCGGGGATCGGCGTTCCATCCCGGGTGCGGTTCGGGACTTTCGGGCGGGTTTCCGCATAGCCGGCTGCCTTCATTCGTCCCGGATCGAGGCCTTCATCGATAAAGAAGCGGACGACGCGCGCGGCCCGTCCGGCTGACAGTTCCCAGTTGGACGGGAACCGCACCGTGCTGATCGGGTCATCGTCGGTATGCCCCTCGACCTCGATGACGTAGTCACGGTAGCGGGGGGCGGCTAGGGCGATGGCCAGATTGGCCAGCACCGGCACGGCATCGTCGCGGATGTCGGCCGAACCGGCGCGATAGAACCCGGAACTGGCCAACTCCAGGCGCACGCCTTCGTCGTCCGTATCGACCTGGACCACGTCCTCGACTTCCATGTTGTAGACGACGTCCTGGAGGTCGACCTGCAGGATCTGCATCGGGCTCTGGGTGTCGCGTTTGCCGATCTCGTTGCGGATGCCGGCGGCGACTTGCTCATAAAGCGGGATGTCGACCTTGGAGAACGAAACTAGCATGACGAAGAACGCCATCAGCAGCGTGATCGCGTCGGCGTAGGTGGTCAGCCAGTCCTCTTCCGGTTCTTCGTCCGAGGCCTTTTTCTTGCGTCCTGCGGCCAAGGCCGTGTCCTCGCGAGGCTGCCGCCGCCTACTTCTTCATCTTGTCGATGTTGAAGTGGATGGCGGGGTCGAGAAAGCTGTTCATCTTGTCCTGGATGAACCGTGGATTCCGCCGCTCGGCCAACAGCGCCATGCCCTCGGCGACGAGATGGTTGCGGAAGCGCACGATCTCCTCGCGTTGGAGAACCTTGGTCGCCGCCGGCAGGAAGATGAGGCGGGCGAACAGGATACCGTAGAGCGTCGTCAGCAGCGCCACCGCCAGCCCGGGGCCGAGCTGCGTCGGGTCGGAGCCCATCTTGTCGAGCATGATGACCAGTCCGACCAGGGTGCCAATCATCCCGAACGCCGGCGCGCTCGCCGCCATCGCCTTCAGGATGTTGGCCTGGACGGCATTGCGTTCGAAGGTGTTCTCGACCGTGGTCTCGAGGATTTCGCGGACTTCCTCGCCCTTGTAGCCGCTGATCACCATGTCGATGCCGAACTTGAGGAACCGGTCCCCTTTGACCGCCTTGCCGGCCTCGGCTTCCAACGCCGGAAACTCGTTGCGCTGCACCGTGTAGGCCCAGCGGATGATCCGCCCGACTTCGGACTTCAGGACGTTGCGGCCGATTTTCGGCGCGAAGACGATCCGCATGATCAGCTTCAGCGACAACAGAACATAGCGCGGTTCATAAGAGATAAAGGTCGCGGAGAGGGTGCCGCCGAACACCATGATGAAGCTCGACAGGCTGAAGAAGATGATCCAGTTGTCGGTGCTGATGGCAATGGCGCCGAAAAACAGCGCGAACGCCGTGACCAGGCCGATGATCGTGGTTAGCGACATTCCCCCTCCCTGAGAATCGTCACGTCAGCGCCGGTACCAGAATGGACCAACAGTTATACAAGAAATCGTAAAGAAAGATACGGGACCAATGCCGGAAACCCGTCTCATCGCTCGCGAAACGCCTCGTGGCGGAGCTTCAGCACCGGCTTGATCAGGTAGTCCATGACCGATTTCTCGCCGGTATGGATGTCGACGGTGGCCTGCATGCCCGGTGTGATCGGCAGCTGCCCCTCTTCACCGAGGAACGTCTTGTCCGTTTCGACGATGACGCGGAAATAGGGCGCGCCGTCCTGGTCGGTGGTCGAATCGGGAGCAACGTGGAGGACGGCCCCGTCGAGTCCGCCGTAGCGAACGAAATCGTAGGTGGTGACCTTGACGACGGCGCGCTGGCCTTCCTCGACATAGCCGCGGTCGGTCGGATTGAGCTTGGCTTCGACGACGAGCTTGTCGCCGGTCGGCGCGATTTCCATGATTACCTCGCCGGGCGAGACGCCGCCGCCGATGGTGTTGTAGCGCATGTTCTTGACGACGCCCTCGATGGGGCTCTTGATCTCGGCGCGGACGCCCTGCTCGGTGGCTTCGGCAAGCAACTCCTGAAGCCGGGCGATTCCTTGCTCCACACGGCCCGTTTCTTCCCGCGCCTCGCGGCGGAACCGGATTCGTGCCTCTTCGAGGCGCTGTTCGGCCTCGGCGACGGCGGCGCGGGCGCGGGGAATCGCGGGGACCAAACTTTCCATCTCGCCCTTCAGGCTGTCGACCTCGGCCTCGAGCTGCAGGTGCTCCATCTTCGCGGTCAGGCCTTCCTGCAGCAGCGACGTCGACATCCGCAGCCGCTGCTGGCCCAGGCCGAGGTTCTTGGTTACCGCCCGCTGGCGGGCTTCGAGTTCCTGGACTTCGAGCTCGCGCTGCTTGACCTGCTCCTCGAGCACCGCGAGCGTCGAGATCAGTTCCCGTTCGCGGGCGCGGAACGCCTCGCGGTCAGCGGCGGCGATGACCGGGCCGCGGGCCGAGACGTCGGCCGGGAACTCGAGCTCCTTGCCCTCCGCTTCCGCGGCGAGCCTGGCGCGCACCAGAAGCTGCCCATCGAGGCGGGCGAGCAGTTCGTTGCGGTTGACGCCAGACGTGGCGAGATCGAGCTGCACGAGGGGGGCACCGGGCTTGACCATGTCTCCTTCGGCGACGTGGATCTCCTCGATGATGCCGCCTTCCAGGTGCTGGACGACCTTGACCTTGCCCTGGGGGACGACTTCGCCCATGGCGACAGCCACTTCGTCGAGCAGGGCAAAGTTCGCCCAGACCACGAGGATCAAAAGCAGAGCCATGACCGGCCAGGCGACCGGGCGCCAGCTGGGCAGAGGATGGTGAGTCAGCAAGTTGTCCAGACGGTTCACGAGCTACCCTCCACTTTTGCGGGGGCCTCGGCGTTCGGTGTCGCCACCCCGCTGCCGCTCGTAACCTGCCCCTTGACCACGCTCGTGGCGTGGGTCGCGACGACCTTCGGCGCGGCGTCGCCCGCTCCGCCGCCGCCGCCCTTGGCCCCGCCGAACAGCCGCGGCAGGATCTCCTCGGCCGGTCCGGCCAGCGCGACGCGGCCACGATCCAGCGCGACCAGATCCTGGCACGTGGACAGCAGAATCGGGCTGTGCGTGACGATAATCACCGAACGCTCCTTGCCGATCTCGGCCAGCGTCCCGCGCAGTTCATGTTCGGCTTGGCGGTCGAGGCTGCTCGACGGCTCGTCGAGGAGGACGACCGGCGGGTCGCCAACCAGCGCACGGGCGATGGCAATGCGCTGGCGCTGGCCACCCGAGAGCCGCCGACCGGCTTCGCCGATCTCGGTGCCGTAGCCGTCGGGAAGATCGATGATGTAGGAATGGACGCCGGCGGCGGTCGCCGCCTGGACGACTTGCTCGTCGGTGGCGTCCGGGATGCGATGCGCGATGTTGTCGCGGATCGAGCCGGCGAACAGCACACATTCCTGCGGCACGTATCCCATCCAACCGGCTAGCTCGGAGCGGGTGAACTGGGCGATGTCGGCGTCGTCGATCAGGACTCGGCCGTTGGTCGACGCCTACAGTCCCTGAATCAGCTTCAACAGCGTCGTCTTGCCGCTGCCGTTACGCCCGACAAGGGCGTGCACGCCACCGGCACGCAGCGTCAGACTGACGTTGTCGACCACGGGGGCGGCGCCGTCGGCGTAGGCAAACGTGACTTCCTCGAGGGTGATCTGGCCGGCCGGCCGGTCGAGCCTGACCTCGCTTTCGGTCCGCTCGCTGGGGGTGTTGAACACCTGACCGAGCCGCTCCACCGATTCCTTGAACGAGGCGTAGGTCCGCCACGTGCCGACGAGCTGATTGAGCGGACCGAGCAGCCGTCCGCTGAGCATATTGGTGGCGATCAGCGCGCCGATGGTCAGTTCCTGGTTGACGATGGCAACGGCGCCGACCGTCGTCAGCGCCACCGTCGTCATCATGGTCAGCGTCGTGCCCAGGCTGGCGTAGGCATCCGTCTTGCCGCCGCGGGTGATGGCGCGCTGCATGTTTTCGGCGTGTTTCTCTTCCCACAGCGGCCGCATCGCGCCATCGAGGGCCAGCGCCTTGATCGTCGTCTGCCCGCCGATCATCTCGGCGATGAGGCCGTCGCGCGCCATGCTGGTCTCGCGTTCGGCGTGATTGATCTTCGACATCGTGTTGCCCGACCGCCACGCGACGAACAGGAACAGCGGAAGGATGATCAGCAGGATCCACGCGATCGGCGCGGCGATGACGAAGACGAGGCCCAAGAACATCACGACGAACGGCAGGTCGGCGACCAGGATCGCCGATGCGCCTGACACCGTGTTGCGCACCACGTCGACGTCGCGGAACAGGGACTGCCAGTAGTTCGCCGGCCGGCTTTCCAGCATCTGCAGAGGCAGCGACATGAACTTGTTGAACAGCTCGCGTCCGACGGTCACGTCGATTCGCAGGGCCACCGTCTGCATGACCCGGGCGCGCGCCTGACGCAGGACGAAATCGAACGCCAGCACCATGGCCATGCCGATGACCAGGCCGTACAGCGTCGAAATTCCGGCGTGGAAGACGACCCGGTCGTAAACCTGCAGGACGAAGACGGGCACAGCCAACGCCAGAAGATTGACGAAAAACGAGGTGACCATCACCTCCCGAAACGTGGGAGCCAATGGCTCGAGGAATGGCCTGAGCCACGCACGGGCTTGCTGAGCACTCATGATTTCGGAGTATAGAGCATTTCCTTCAGATGTTTATCCCCCCTTGATGGTTCGCTGGCGGTGAATTCCGTCTTGACCTTGCATCGCGCCAGCGGTGTAGTGGTTGGTGTTCGGGGTTACTTTGCGGTTTTCCGCACAATGGATGTAGAATCCCGACAGCGCGTAGTTCGGGTATAGCGGCGATGGCGGAAACAACCGCGCAAGGCGGGGCGCCATCCGCGGACACGGGTGACGCCAATCCGAAAAGCCGGTTGATACCGGGCGGGTTCCGCCGCGGTGGCAAGAAAAGCGGTGGCCGCCGTCAATCCTGGCTGCGCCGCACCTTCGGCATGGACCGTATGTTCGGTCTCACGCTGCTGGCGGGCTTGCTGGTCGTGTACGCTGCCGATCCGTACATCATCGAAGTCGTCCGGGTGAAGACCTTCGACGTCTACCAGAAGGCCAAGCCCCGCCAGGTCACGCAGCGTCCGGTGACCATCATCGACCTCGACGAACGAAGCCTCGCCGAGATCGGGCAATGGCCCTGGCCGCGGACGATCGTCGCCCAGATGATCCAGAACCTGATGCAGATGGGCGCCGTTCTGGTCGCCTTCGACATCGTGTTCGCCGAACCCGACAGGATGAATCCGGCCGATGTCGCCGACGCCATCCACGGCCTCGACGACGAAACGCGGGCCAAGCTGAAGTCATTGCGCAGCAACGACGCGGTCCTGGCCGACGTGGTCAAAAACAGCCGCGTCGTGCTCGGGCAGGCGAGCTTCTGGGAGGATCGCGAGTTGAAGGCCGGGCCGCCGGTGAAGAAATCGGTCGCCGTCAAGATGACACCTGGCGCGCCTCCGCCGCTGGCCCTCGTGCCGAGTTTCCCCGATCTGATCCGCAACGTTCCGGAAGTCGAAAAGGTGGCCACCGGCCATGGCATTTTCTCGCTGGTGACGGAACCGGACGGCATCGTTCGCCGCGTGCCGTCATTGTTCGCCTACGACGGCAATCTCTACCCCTCGCTGTCGGTCGAGATGTTGCGGGTCGCCACCGGGCGGCCGACGATTCTGGTTGGGACCAACGAAGCCGGTGTCTCCCATCTGGCGATCGCGCGCGGGCTCGTCCTGCCAACCGACAACATCGGCCGCGTGTGGCCGTACTTCTCCAAAAGCGACAAGGAGAAATACGTCTCTGCCCGCGATGTGCTCGCCGGCACCGTCGACCCCGAGAAGATCCGCCAAAAGCTGACCATCGTCGGTACCTCGGCCGTGGGGCTTCTCGATATTCGGTCGACGCCCGTGGACCGGGTCATTCCTGGCGTCGAGGTCCACGCGCAGCTGATCGAGACCGCCATCACCGGCGAATACCTGCTTCGCGAAAACTTCATCGTCGCCGCGGAGTTGTCGCTGCTGCTGTTCGGTGGTCTTCTGATGATCTGGCTGGTGCCGAAGGTCGGCGCCAAATGGACGATGATCCTGTTCTTCATCGTCGCCGGCGGCGCCGCGGGGACGTCGTGGTACCTGTTTTCTGAACAAAGGATCATGTTCGACGCCGTCTATGCGGTGTTCGGCATCCTGATCCTCTATACCCTGCTCACCTACACCGGCTACGCCAAGGAAGAGGTGCAGCGCCGTCAGGTCCGCTCGGCGTTCGGCCACTACTTGTCGCCGGCGATGGTCGAAAAGCTGGCCGAGGACCCCGATCAGTTCAAGCTCGGCGGCGAGACCCGCAACATGTCGATGCTGTTCTGCGACGTGCGCGGGTTCACCACAATCTCCGAGATGTTCGACGCGGAGGGCCTGACGCAGCTCATCAACAAGCTGCTGACGCCGCTGACCAAGGTCATCCTCGATCGGCAAGGCACTGTCGACAAGTACATGGGCGACTGCATCATGGCGTTCTGGAACGCGCCGCTGGATGATGAAGCGCACGCCCGCAACGCGTGCCTCGCGGCGCTGGTGATGAACGAGGAGATGGGGCCGCTCAATGACCGCCTCGCCGCCGAGGCCGAGGAGGAGGGGCGTCCGCACATCCCGCTGAAGATCGGCATCGGCGTCAACTCCGGCGACGTGGTCGTCGGCAACATGGGGTCGGATCAGCGTTTCGACTATTCGATCCTCGGCGACAACGTCAACCTGGCCTCGCGGCTGGAGGGCCAGTGCAAGACCTACGCCGTGGACATCGTCGTCGGCGAGAACACCCAGGCGAAGATCCCCGACATGGCGACGCTCCAGCTCGACCAGATCAAGGTCAAGGGCAAGACCGAGGCGGTCACCGTCTACACCGTTCTCGGCGACGAGGCGGTCAAGAACGGCAATGCCTTCCCGGTGCTCGAAGAGGCCCACAACAAGATGCTGGATGCCTACCGGTCGCAGGACTGGGCGGCGGCGAAGCAGCATCTGGCGTCGTGCCGAGAGCTGCTCGACGGCTTCAAGCTTGACGAGTTCTACGACATCTACGCCGAACGCATCGCCGAATACGAGGCCAACCCGCCGGGTGCCGACTGGGACGGCGTCTACGTCGCCACCTCCAAGTAGGCGCCCGATGGACGGTCCGGCCGAGCCCGGTTACGTCCGCCTCCACCAGACCGGCGAACTTGCTGCGCGCGCGGCCGCCGCCCAGGAACGGCTCCGCGACTGCGACCTGTGCGCCCGCTACTGCTTCGTTGATCGCACCGAGGAAACGGCGGGCGCAGCCTGCCGCACAGGTGCGCGCGCAGTGGTCAGTTCGGTGTTCGCCCACCATGGCGAGGAAGCGCCGCTCAGCGGCTCGCGCGGCTCGGGCACCATCTTCTTCGCCTGGTGCAACCTGCGCTGCCTCTTTTGCCAGAACTACGAGCTGAGTTGGGAGGGCGAAGGCCGGGAGGTGTCGGCGACCGACCTCGCGGCGATGATGTTGGCCCTGCAGCGCCAGGGCTGCCACAACATCAACTTCGTCAGCCCCAGCCACGTCGTCGCGCAAATCCTCGAGGCGCTGCCCATCGCCGCGGAGGCCGGTCTCAGGCTGCCGCTGGTCTACAACACCGGTGGCTACGACAGCCTGGAAGCCCTGGCGCTGCTTGACGGGGTCGTCGACATCTACATGCCCGACCTCAAGTACGCCGACGCCGATGTTGCGCGGAAGTACTCCAAGGTTCGCGACTACGCCGCCGTCAACCAGGCGGCGATTGCGGAGATGCATCGGCAGGTTGGCGATCTGGTTCTGGATCAGCGCGGTATCGCCGTCCGCGGGCTGCTGGTTCGACATCTGGTGCTGCCGGGCGGTCTCGCCGGCACCGACGCGGTGTTCCGATTCCTCGGCGAGGAGATCTCGGCCAACACCTACTTAAACATCATGGCCCAGTATCGGCCCTGCTATCGGGCCGGCGAGTATCCGGAGATTGACCGCCGGCCGGCACCGGAGGAAATGCGCGCCGCCTTCGCCGCAGCCGCCCGCCACGGCCTCACCCGCCTCGACGACCGCGCGCCGTCGCGGTGGATGTGACGCGAACTGCTGGCTAGAGCTCCAGCGTCACCTCGACGACGTCCTCGTCGGGGATCGGGTGGCCGGTGAAGCCGAGGCTGTAGACCAGGTCGAGCATGCGCCTGTTGTCGCGCAGCACCTGGCCGACGATGCGCTTGGTGCCGCGGCTGCGGCAGTAGTGGATCATCTTGTCGAGCAGTTTCCGGCCAAGCCGCTGCCCCTTGAGGTCGGAGCGGACGAGGATGGCGTATTCGGCGGCCTCGTTGTTGGGGTCGGTAACGGTACGCACGACACCGAGGGTTTCCGGTCCCGAGCCGTCTTCCTTCGGCGTCGTTACGATGAACGCCATCTCGCGGTCGTAGTCAATCTGCGTGAGCCTCGCCATCTCGGTATGGGGCAGCGCGCTGACCAGGCCAAAGAAGCGGAAGCGGATGTCCTCTGGCGTCAGCTTGGCGGTCAGCTCGTGGTGCTCGGGCTCGTCCTCCGGGCGGATCGGCCGGATCAGCACAGGACGGCCCGAGGCGAGGGCGAAGTCTTCCTCCTGCTCCTTGGGGTAGGGCCGGATGGCGAGGGTCCGCTCGGGACCGGCACCGGCGCGGGCGACGCGGGCACGTACGTCGACCGCCAGCACCCCTTCGGCATCGACGAACAGCGGGTTGATGCGCAGCTCGACGATTTCCGGAATGTCGACGATCAGCTGGGAGATCTGCACCAGGGTCAGGCGCAGAGCCTCTGCGTCGGCACCCGGTCGGTCGCGGTAGCCGTCGAGCAGGCGGGATATGCGGGTGCGCTCGATCAGGTCACCGGCCAGGCTCATGTTCAGCAGCGGCAGCGCGACCGCACGGTCGTGGACGACATCGGCGGCGATGCCGCCGTGGCCGAAGGTGATGACGGGGCCGAACACCGGATCTGTGGTAACGCCGATCATCAACTCGAGCGCCCCGGGGCGAAGCGCCATCCTCTGCACGGTGAACCCTTCGACGGACGCCGACGGTGCATTCAGCGCCACGGTGACCAGCATCTGATCGGCGGCGGCGCGGACCGCATCCGGGGTGTCGAGGAACAGATCGACGCCGCCGATGTCGGCGCGATGGTCGATGTCCGGAGAATGGATCTTCAGCGCGACGGGAAATCCGATGGCGCACGCCTGCTCGACGGCTTCCTCCGGCGCGCGTGCCAGGTGGGCTTCGACCGTCGGGATGCCGTATGCCGAGAGCACCGCCTTCGCCTCGGGCTCGGTCATCGACGAGCGGTCGTCGGCGAGCACGCCCTCGACTACCAACCGCGCCGCGTCCGTTGCCGGGGTGAAGCCTGTCGCTGTCGACGGCGGCGTTTCCATCAGCATTACCTGATTGCGCCGGAAGCGGACCATGTGCAGGAAGGCGTCGACAGCGAGCGTCGGGGTGTCGTAGGTGGGAAGGCCGGCCTCGGCGAAGGCATGGCGCGCGGCACCGACGGCGTGGTCGCCCATCCAGCTGGTCAGCACCGGGCGCTTGACCTCGCGGGACGCCTCGATCACCGCCCGTGCCGCCTCGTCGGGGGACGAGAGCGCCGTCGGTGCATACAGCACCATCACGGCGTCGACCGCATCCTTGTCGGCGAGCAGGGTCTTGACGGCCTCGGCATAAGCCGCCGCCGGGGCGTCGGGGGCAAGGATCACCGGGTTGGTGCGGGTCCACCCGTCGGTGGCGGTGCTTTCGAGGCTCGCCGCTGTGTCGGCGCCGATCTCGGCCAGCCGGGCGCCGCCGAGGACGATGCCATCGGTGACCATCATTGCCGCGCTGATACCGTTGGCGACGACAGCCAGGCGGTCGCCGAGCAGAGGTCGCGCACGCGACAACGTTTCCACCGCGGCGAACAGCTCGGCGAACCGAAACACCCGCAGCATGCCGGCGCGGCGGAACGCCGAACCGTAGACGTCGTCGGCCCCCCACATGGGCCGGCCGTGGAAGCCGGCGGCACGCAGGCTCTCCGGCACCCGGCCGGCCTTGAACACGATCACCGGCTTGTTTCGGCTAGCGCCCCGGCCCGCCGACATGAACGTGCGGCGCTGGTCGATCCCTTCGATGAACAGCAGAATGGCGTGGGTGTAGGGGTCGCTGCCGAGGTAGTCGAGGACGTCGCCGAATCCAATGTCCGCGGTATCGCCGAGGGCGATGAAATGGGAAAAACCGATGCCTCGGGTCTTGGCCCAGTCGAGCACCGACAAACTGATCGCCGCCGACTGAGAGACGAAGGCGACACCGTCGGGCGCCGCGGAAACATGGGCGCCGCTGGCGTTCAGTCCGATGCGCGGCACCATGATGCCGAGCGAATGGGGACCGAGGATGCGCAGACCGTTGGCCCCGGCCTCGGCGAGGACGGCATCGCGGAGCGTTCCGCGGCCATCGCTGTCCGGTTGGTGGAGGCCGTTGGCGAGGATGATCGCCGCACGGGTGCCCCGGTTTCCCAAATCCCGAACGATCGCCGGAATCGTCGGCGCGGGCGTACAAATGAGGGCAAGGTCCGGCGTCAGCGGCAAGGTGTCGATATCAGGATAGCTGAGCACGCCGGCGACCGACTCGTGGCGTGGCGTCACCGGCAGGATCGGCCCCTCGAAACCACCGCTCAGGAGATTGTGCATGACCAGGGCGCCGAGGGTGCCCTCGCGCGGGCTCGCGCCGATCACGGCGACGGAATGGGGATCGAACAGGTTCTTCAGATGGCGGATCGGCATCGCTGGCCCCGCGGACGGTCGCGGCGATCATAGGCCCATCCGTCAACGGCGCAACGGCGATTTGTGCAATGCAGCAAAGCCGATTGCGAAGGCCCCTCTACTTCTCCGTCATCACCCAGACGCCGTTCCAGTCGTCGCCGGGCGGGTTGGCGATCAGGTGCTCGCACCGGTCCACATAGACGTCGGCGAGCTTGTCCTTGGCGTTGAGGCCGATACTGTCCTTGAACGCGCCGAGTGCCTTGTCGAAATTGCCGTCCCGATACTGCTTGATCCCTTCCTTGAAGGCGCCGAGAGCGTCCTGCATGTTCGGGAACGAGGCGTCGGCGTGGTAGTCGAGAACCTCGAACACGCCGACCGGTTCGGTCTTGCCCTTCACCACCACTTTGTCGATGTCCCGCACCCGGTAGGTGCCGTGCAGGCGGTTGACGGTGTTTTCGCTGATCAGGATGTGGGCGTGGTACTGCTTGCAGGCGCTTTCGAGCCGCGCGGCAAGGTTCACGCCATCGCCGATCATCGTGTAGTCCATGCGCTTCGGCGAGCCAATGTTGCCCGACACGACGATGTCGGTGTTGAGGCCGATGCCCATGTCGATGGGCGGAAGGCCGTTGTCGAGCCGCGTACGATTCCAACGCTCCAGTTCCGAGATCATGCTGATCGCGGCGCGGAGGGCGCGATCCTCGTCGTCGTCGTGGGACAGCGGAATGCCAAACGCCGCCATCATCGCATCGCCGATGAACTTGTCGAGCATGCCGCCCTCGCGGGTCAGGCAGTCGACCATGATAGTGAAATACTCGTTGAGCAGGCTGACCGTCCCTTGGGCGCCGAGTTCCTCGGTTAGCGTCGTGAAGGCGCGCACGTCGGTGAACAACACCGTCGCCAGCGTGCTCTTGCCGCCGAGGATCTCCTCGCCGCTTTCGAGGAGCTGATCGGCGAGGCCCGGGTCCATGTAACGGGCCATCGTCGACTTCACCCGCTTTTCGCCGGTGATGTCTTCGAGCATCATCATGGTGCCGATCTTCTGCTTTTCGACGCTGACCAGCGGCAGCACCGTGGCGTTGACCGAGAACGTGTCGCTGCCGAACTTGAGTTCGGCGTCCATGGCGATGTCCGAGGACTGCGTCTCCTCGACGCGCTGGATCTTCTCGACGACCCAGGCATTCGGGCCGGTGAAGATTTCGATCGCCTGCTGTTCCAGAACGTCGGTCGCCCGGCACTTGAGGATGCGCAAGCCCGCCGAATTGCAGGTGATGATGCGACCGTCCTCGTCGATGGTGATGACGCCATTCGACATCGACTGCAGCATGCTCTCGTTATAGTTCTTCATGTTCTGCACGTCGTTGAACAGCTTGGCGTTCTCCAAGGCGATCGAAACCTGCGCGGTGAACGCCTTGAGCCGCGATTCGTCCTCGTCGTTGAACGGCCCTCCGCTCTTGTTCAGCACCTGGGTGACGCCGATGGTCTTGCCGTTCTTGTTGATCACCGGCACGCACAGGATCGACCGCGTGAAATAGCCGGTCTGCTTGTCGAAGCCGGGATTGAACCGGAGGTCGGCGTAGGCGTGGGGGATGATCGCACCCTTGCCCGTGTTGAACACATGGCCGGCGACGCCGGTCGTATTGAGGAAGCGGATTTCGCGGGTGAAATTGCCCTGGGCGATGCGCGCGTACAGTTCGTCCGTCTGGCTGTCGTAAAGGAACAGCGAACCGCGTTCGGCGTTGGTCGCTTTCGAAGTGATGGCGATCAGGGTCTCCAGGACTTCGTCGAGGGACTGGGTCGCCGCCAGCTTGTTGGTCATGTTCAGCAGCATATCGGCGTGCTGAAGCTTGCGTTTCGCCTCCGCCGCCGTGATGCCGCGGTACTGGTTGCTTTCCACTTTTTCCTGATCGCCGTAGGCCATGCGGACTTCCTATGAATGAGGGCGGGGAGCGGTTTCCAGCTCCTCGCGGAGGACCGTGATTGTCGAATGAAGTTCGCGGCGCTCCTGCTCGTAAGACCCTTCGATGGTGCGAAGCTTGCCGTCGTACTCGGCGTTGATGCCGTCGAGCTCGGTGCGCAACATGCTGATGGTTTCGCGTAGCTGGCTGATTTCCTTTCCCGATTGGGTCAGCGCCGCCTGCACCGCTTCCTGGTGCTCGACCTTCAGGCGCTCGGATTCGTCTCGCTGACGGGCGACGGTGGCTTTGAGCTCGTCAACCTCCCGCCTCGCGAGGTCCATGGCTCGCTGGACCGCTTCGTCCTTCTGTCGGCGCACATCCTCGATTTCCACGCGAAGGGTCTCGACCGTCGAGCGCAGGTGCGCCATCTCGCCTTCGGCTGCGGCGGTGGCCGCGGCGACGGCCCGTTCCCGCTCGTCGGCGGCTTTCTCGAGCGTATCCCGCAATGTCTCGATGGTGCCGCGGAGATGAAGGATTTCGGTGTTGGCCGAGGCGATGGCTTTCTGCAGCCGATCATCACGCTCATAACTGAGCTTCTCGAGTTCCTCGCGGAGAACCCGGACCGTTTCCTTCAGGTGGGCGTTTTCCGCCTCGGCATGATGCAGCCGTTCTGCGCCGTCTTGCGGTTCCATGCCACCCCTGCATATCCGGGCCAGTGGCGCCGTCGCGGTTTTGCCCGTCATAGTCACCCCGGCCGCCAGTGCCGTCAAGGTTCTGAGGGGCTTGCGCCGTACTCCGGGGGTCGCTAATCAAGCGGTGCAACCCAGCCGCACAGGGCCCATGCCCACCGCGACGCGCATCGACTCCCCGTGCATCGGCGTCTGCGTTCTCGATCCGCTGACGGGGTTCTGCCGCGGCTGCCTGCGCACGGGCGACGAGGTGGCGGCATGGCGGGATGCCACCGACGCAGTTCGCTTGGCGATCCTCGACCGGATCGAGGCCCGCCGGCGCGCTGGATACAAGACGGAAAGCTTGCCGGATTAGTCCGTTCGGACCCGCCGCGTTGTCGTCCGCAAGCGGTGCGCCAGATTGACGGCCAACGATTGATAGAAGCGGCCCGCGAACGCGGGGTCTGTGCGCACCATCTCGTCGACCTCTGCGCCGTCGAGGTACAGCGCCTCGACCTCGGTCTCGGCGAGGACCGTGGCGCATGACCGGGTATGGTCGAGAAACGACATGTCCCCGAAGATCGCCCCGGGCCCAAGCCGGGCGACGACGACAACCGCGTCGAACGAATTGGCGGTCGGGTTCTGGTACTGGACCCGCACCCACCCGACTTCGATCATGACGATGGCGTTGTAGTCGCGACCCTCGCGGATGATGACCTCTCCGCGCTGGTACCGTTGGCGTTCGGACCGGGCGAGGATGATGCGCCGTTCGTCCGGCTTCAGCCGGGCAAATGTTCCGGAAAAGACCATGGGCCGCCCACGTGTTCCAAACTCTCGCCGTCCTTCATAACCGGATTCCGCCTCGGGCGCGACCGCGATCCGCACCGAGTGGCCGAGGGCCAAGGGCAAACGGCGGGGTCCGCAAGGTCCGTCACCGCGCTATACTCGATCGGTTCTGCGAAAGGAGAGGCGTGCAATGATGAGCTGCCGAATCAGCTCGCCGAGCAAGTGTGGTCGATCCGTCGCTGCCGCTTTGCTCGGAGGTCTTCTGGCCGTTACTGCGCCATCTGCCGGCCATTCAGACAGCGCCGACCGACCATCGCCGGCGCCGGAGGAGTCGCTCGAAGAAGCGACTCAGCACCTGCTGAGGGCCCTCGAACTGATGCTCATGGCGATTCCCCGCTATGCCGCGCCCGAGGTCTTAGAGAACGGCGATATCATCATCCGACGCATCCCACCCCAGCGTGAAGACGCGCCACCGGTCGCCCCCGAGCGCGACGCGCCGGAGCGAACGGATATCTAGCGGTGAAAAGAGAGTTCGCGTCCGCGCCGGCCGGGCATTTCTGCGGTCCCGGGCCGGCGGGCGCGTGGACAGAGCTACTTCTTGGTGGTCGCCTTGGCGCGAGTCGTCGTCTTCTTGGCAGCAGGTTTCGCGGGCGCAGCCTTCGCTGCCGGTGCCGCCTTCCGCTGGGCGGGTTTCGGCATCGCTGCGGCGGCGACACGCTGCACGGTCGACATGACTTCCTTTTCCGCCTGCAGCCAGTATTCCATGGCCATGCCCTGCTGTTTGCCAGCGGATTCCCACAGCGTGTATGCCAGGTCCCGGATCCGGGCCTGGGTCTCTTCGCCCTGCTTCTGAATGTCACTCATTGCTTCGGTCCCCCAGGATGAAGGTTTTGGCGCCGCGTAATCTAGACGCGATGACGTGGCCCTGCATCGAAAAAATCAACCCCGGCGCGGGTTTTTTGACCTTTGCGGTCGGATATTACGCCGCTGGCGGACGGACCGGGTGATTTTGCCAATGAAGATGCGGCCACGAATCCGAGTGGCGCAATCAGCGGCGCTGCCGTATCGGCGCAGCCGGTACAGGCCGGAAGCGTTATTGGTCACATCGCGGACGACGCGCCGTTGGGTGGTGCCGAAGGGAACCATCGAAGCGCGGTTGGCGCCGGCCATATCGGCGGCCGCCGAGGCGTTCGAGGAGGCGGGCGTGCTCGGTCCGGTATCAGCCGGGTGTGTCGGAACCTATGGCTACGAAAAGGCGGTGGGCACCGGGATCGTCTATTGCTCGGCCCGCGTCTACCCGATGGTGGTCACGGTCGAGCTCGACGACTGGCCCGAATGCCATCAGCGCCAGCGGGTATGGATGTCGTTCGACGCCGCCGCTCACCGGGTTGCGGAGCCCGGCCTGCGGCGCATCCTGTCGACGTTCCGCGCCCGGCTGGTGACGCATGTCGGGATGGCTGCCGTCACCGGGTTGTGACTCGACGCCTACCCTCCGGGTGGCTCAAGCTCGGGTCATGCGTTTCGGTGTCGTCTTACTCGTGCTCGTGCTCTCGATCCCTGCGCCGGCGACGGCGGGTGATTGGGCCGAGGGGCTCGAGGCCTATGACGGTGGTGACTACGTCCGCGCGGTGACGCTGTGGAGGCGCGCCGCCGATGCCGGAAACCTCGACGCGATGACCGCCATCGCCGACGCCCACGCCCGCGGCCTTGGCGTTGCGCCCGACCTTGCTGCTGCCGTCGCGTGGTACCGACGCGCGGCCGAACGCGGCCACACTGTCGCTCAACTCAATCTCGGCGACATGATCAGCCGCGGTGCTGGTGCCGAGCCCGATCTGGTCGAAGCCTATGTATGGCTCGGTTTGGCGGCGGCGGATGGAAACGCGTGGGCGGCGCGGCGGCAGGGCGAGGTGCGCGCGGCGATGACCGACGAGGCACGCGCCGCCGCAGAACGGCGCCTGCGCGCGTGGCGCCCGCTAACGGATTGAGCGGCACGGACCGACGGTTTGATGCGTCCCATTGTCGGCACTACATGATAAGCTCGATGGAGACCGCGGCAGTGGAGAGGATCGCGCGGAGATGTCGAACGCGCAACGGACCCAGCGCAAGGGCATCGTCTGGCAGCAGCCGGACGGCTCGGCGGTGTCGTGCGAGGAGAAGCTCAAGGTCCTCGACGAGAACCTCGCCGAGATCCGCGAGATGTGCCAGGACGCGTTCGAGGACGCGCTCTTGATGGGCTGCGACGAAGACCAGGTGCGCGAGGTTTTCCTGCAGGTGATGAAAGGTCTCGAGAACCCCTACGCGAAGGACTAAGGCATTCCGGGGGTGGTCGGCTCGGGCATCACGAATCCGGCACAAAACCGCAAAAACTGTTGAACGTTCCCGTCGCATTCTTCCGCCCGACTCGTTGGGGAAGGAATAGGCGCCGGTTCGCGGTGGTCGGTTCCGCGCCCCACCGCCAGAACCGGAAAGGGGAAATGGGATGGACGCCTCCCACCCCTGATGTTCTCGGGCTGGAGGGATTGGTTGGACCCTCACGGGCCGACGGCATCAAAGTGCCGAGTGGGAAGAGCAAGCTCTTTGCCGGCAAACCGGAGGGTA
>Ga0209785_1000044_pt1 | contig 70156 bp, 55 predicted proteins | sample WorMetG1BERMUDA2_FD_187403 | JGI IMG/M metagenome (GOLD analysis project Ga0209785, IMG submission 187403) | Marine gutless worms symbiont microbial communities from Max Planck institute for Marine Microbiology, Germany - Inanidrilus... ...
GATAGCGGAACGCTTCGAAGTTCACGACTTCCGACAACCGTTCCAGTGGATCGCCCGACTGGCTGAGCTGCTCGTAACGGTAATCAAGGTCAAAAAATCCAGGCTCGTGGATCATCGTCGCCTCCCGCGATCATCAGCAGTGATTGAATCAGATCAGCGACAAATCAGCGAGGTTTTTCGAGGCGTCCATCTGGCGATTCTACTGGCGTTCGGGCTCGGTCTGGTCGGGGGACCGGATGGCGGTGCGGCAATGGCGGCGGCGGTTGATCCCCATGCCGAAGCCGGTCCGGCGTCGCCGAAGACGGACCTTTTCGACCCCTAGGAGGACTACGTCGACGCGCGGACCCGCTGCGAGCTGCAGCGCGACGCCTACCTGCAGGCCTACCTGCCGATCAAGGCCCGCTACGACAAGGCCAAGCTGGAGCGTGACCGCAAGTTCCAGGGGTGGGAACCCGAAGACCATCAGGCCTACCGGGAGTGGCTGAGTACGGAGTCTCCGTCGGGCATGCACACCATCGCCCCGCAGCGCCGCGAGATCGCCCGTGTCGCCTATAACGACTGGCTGGCCATGCCGACGGCGCCCGATCCGCCGACCAGCGAGGCGGAGACCTTCCTGACCTACAACCGCTGGCAGGCGGAGCTGCGCTACCTCCGGCTCCGCAACTGGTCGCTCCGCGCCGAGGCCTTCGCCCTGGAGGAGTACGTCTCCCAATACGGCATCTACATCGGCTACGAGCTCGCCGACGTCTACGACCTGTGGACCGAAGACCTCTACCGGGTCGGCATGGAGACGTGGGCCGACCTGGTCCCCACCTTCGAGAAGAAGTGCGTCAAGGAGCTGCTGTTCCGGCTGGGCTTCGAGGTCAGCCAGAAGGCCTTCGTGTCGGTGGGCACCGCGGCCCGCGACAAGCTGCTGCGCCGGCCGCCGACGCCCGCCGCGCCGGCGGCGAGCGGCGGGGTGGGCAAGACCGCCGGGAAATACATCAAGGACTGCCTCAAGGGCGTGGTCATCGACTCCATGGTCAACGCCATCGTCCCGGGGGCCAAGCAGAACTGGATCCGGTTCCGCGAGAACGAAGGGATCTACCGCGAGGTCGGCGAGTACTGGTGGGACCACTTCATCATGACCACGGTCTCGCGCACCGTGCCAGAAGAGACCTTCCGCCAGTTCGGCAACCACGTGAAACGCCAGCTCAAGGAAAAGACCAAGGACGCGGTCACCGAATATCGGGTCCAGGCGCACGTGCGCGAGATGGCGCAGAACTTCATCAGCGGTCTGCCCGACGACATCGCCGGACACCCGGAAATCCAGCGCGCCGCCCGCGAGCGCGCCCAGGCCGAACTGTCCGGCGAGGCGCTCAAGGAGTTTCGCAAGCAGGCGCGGGACTCGCTCGGTACGACCCATAGCTGGATGGTGAAGTCCGAGCTCGAGTTCCTGCTGCAGGAGCTCGACGTCATCGACTTCGCCCGCAAGGTGATCGGCGAGAAGCTCTCCGTCTATTGGGTCAACAGTTCCGAGTGGACCCGCTACGGGCCTGAGCAGATCAAGCGCTACAAAGACATCATCGACTGCCTGAAGAAGAAGGAAGAGAAGGTCGGCCCCGGGCCGGTCCTCGTCCACCTGCGTCTCGCCGAAGACTCGTACCGGGACTTCATCCGCGAGTGCCGGACGACCAAGGACGGCAAGGAGACGGCCGCCGAAGTCCGCGCGCGGGAGCTTGAAGAGGTCGACGCCCTGCAGGCCGCCCTGCCGAGCCACCTCGGCATCGCCCTCACCGAGTTCGAAGCCGACGTGGCGGACGTCGACCGGGCCGTCGACCAGAAGGAAGCCGACTTTATCCCCTTCCTCGAGGATCCCGCCGTCCGCTGCGATCCGCCATCGGACGCCGCGGCCGCGTTCCGCGCCAAGGCCGATGGCACAAAGTCGGAAGTGCAAGGCCTCGCGGCATTGCGCGACCAGGCCGGCGGGTATCGCGATCAGGCGTGCGAGAGCCTGGAGCGGGCGGTGGTCCAGGACGCAACGCGGCTCGCCCGCCACACCGCCGATCAGGCGGGACAGACCGCGACGACGGTTTCGGCCGCCATCGCGGCGCTGATCCAGGAGGGCGAGCAGGCCGATCCCGGCGCCAGGCTTCGCGCTTTCTCGGTGGACGACATCCGAGAGACCTTCGATCGCGTGACCGGGGAGTTGAAAGCCCGCGAATCCGACTTCGAGGCGGTCAGCGCCATCGAAAACGACGCGACCACCAAGATCCAGCGCGGCCAGTGGCTGACCGGCCGATGGTACGACAGCGAATCCAAGTCGCTGGAGCGGACGTTCAACGACCGCGAAAACGTGATGATCAAGTACATCAACACCCGCGACGAGTACCGGGCGCTGTTCGAAACCATGGATGCGTCTGCGCGGCAGATCGAGCGCACCGAGGCCGACAAGGAGGCGGCGCTGGCCTGCGTCGCCACCCTCTATCCCCTCGACGACCTGCGCCAGCGCTCGGCTTCGGTGCCCCTCTTCGCCGAGGCGGCGGACGCGGCGGCAACGGAGGCGGAGGCCTGCCTCGACGGCTTCGACAACCACAAGGTCATGGCCCTGCTGCGCCAGTGCAAGCTGGCCGAGGCCGAGAAGGCGCTCGGCGAGATGGACCGGAACAATCCCACCTACGGACTGGCCTCGGCCCACGTCGGGCGCGAGAAATCTGCCCGCGAGCAGCTCGCCTCGGCCCAGAAGCTGTGGATGGACCGGGACATCGGCGGCGACTACCGCAAGTACGGCGCCGCCTACGACATCCTCAAAGGCGCCCAGGAACCGCCTGCCCCGTGTCCCGATACCCAGGCCGCGTTGGCCAGCGCGCTCAAGGAAATAGAACGCCTGTTGGCCGGCGCCGACGCGTCCTCCGAACCGGCGCGAGCGGAGAAGGCCCGCGGCCACCTGGTCCAGTGCAGGATCGCCGAGGCCCGCGAGACGCTCGGTCCGGACTTCCCGCGCCATCATTCGGTCTGGACCGAGATCAGCGCCCGCGAGCAGAACGAGGGACAGGCCCGGGCCCTCTACGCGGACGCCAAGGCCGTCCTTGCCGGCGGCGACGGCGACCGATTGGCCCAGTTGGCCCAGGCGCAGGCGACCCTGGCGACGGCGAGCCGCCTCGACATCTGCGACAAAACCCGTGATGCGCTGGAGCGCGCCATCGCCAAGCTCCGGGCGCGCGAAGTCCAGGTCCGCGCCGCCAGCGCCCGCGAACAGCTTGCCGCCTGCAACTTCGAAGAAGCGCGAGCGCTGATTGCACCCATCGGCGCCGATCACCCCGAGCACCAGGCGATCCTGGCGTCGATCGAGGACGAAAAGGCGGTACGCGCCAGCTATGCGGAGGTGCGCGAGCAACTGGCCGCGCCCGGCGTCGCCAAGGACGCGGAGGCGCTGAGAGCCATCCGCGGAAAACTCGCCGGCCTTCAGGACCGTACCGCCTGTGACAAGACCCGCGAGACATTGGGCCGGGCCGTCGCCGCCGTCGATGGCGCCCTCGACAAGGCCACGGCGACCGCCTCCGCAGATCAACAAGGCGAAGAGGAAACGGGTACCGGCGGCAATGCGGCAACGGCGTCGCGCGACGCGGTCGCTGCCCTTCGCGCCTGCCAGTGGCAGCGGGCGGCCGCCCTCATCGGCCAGCTTGGCGACACGCCGGAGCGTCAGGCGAAATTGCAGACGCGGCTCGATGCCGAACAGCGCTGGGAGGCCTATCTCGGCGAGCCCAGCTACCAAAGCGGGGTCTCGGAACGCTCGGCCCGGCTGGGCGAGATCGCCGGCAAGTCGCTCTGCGAGCGCAACCGCCAGGCTGCCGCCAGCGCGCGTGAGTCCATGCTGACCACCTACGGCGAGGACGCCGTCAAGGATTGCGATCCACGAACCGCGCAGTGGGCCGCGTCGCAGCTCGGCTCGGGACCGGGCTTCCAGCGGATCAACACCCTCCTCGACAAGGAACGCCAAGCCAAGGCGAGCCTCGCTGCCTACGACCAGGCCCGCGCCGCCGGCAAACTGGCCACCATGCGTGAGGCGGCGATCGGCGGGCGCGACAATGCCGTCTGCCGCGGCACCCAGTCGGCCGCCAGCGCCAACGTCGAGGACTACAACCGGCGGGCCCGCCAGGCCGCAGCGGCGCCGCAACGGCCCCCTGCGCCGGGCGGCGGCAGCACACCCTACGGGTCCGCACCGCAGGGATCCGGTACCGGCGCCACCGCCGACCCGCGGTGCGCCGCGCTGGAGCGCGACATGCACGTCCTCGGCGACGAAGCCAAGCGACTCAGCATGCAGATACGGTCGGTGTCGCAGAGCGGCCAGGGATCGGCGGACCAGATCCGCGACCTGCAGGGCCGCCTCATGGCGACCTACCCGCGCCTCCAGGACATGCAGGCCGAATACCGCCAGCGCCGCTGCGACCAAGCGGCCTACGGCGGCACCGATCAGTGCCAGCAGCTACTGAACGCCTACTACGCCAAGGAGCGGGAATTCAAAGGCTACCAGGCCTCGCTGATGCGCTGCGGCAACAACCCGTCCTGCGTCACCAGCTATCAGCAGGCGCTCCGCAACGCCGCCAACGAAACCCAGGCCCTCGCGTCGCGCCTCAACAGCCAGTGCAAGGGGGCGGGTGGGTAGCGCGGCGCAACGGCATCGGCCGCCGGACACGTCATGACCGAACCTCAGCGACTCAAGCGCGGCAAGGAGTTCCAGAAACGGGTCCAGGAGGACGTTCGCCTGAACTCCCGGGACGGAGAGCCAGAGGACCGCCGCCGTCCGATCACTGTCCCGCGTAGATGCGGACCGCTGCGTCCAGCGTCCGCTCCTTGGCCGCGTCGCTGGGGCCCAACGGATCGCGATCCTCGCCGCGGGCTTTCGCCCGGCGGATATCGCGCCACAGCCACAGGCCGAGCGCCCAGACGGCTGGAATATCGGTCAACAGGGTGTCCCAGGCAAAGGCGTCATTGACGTCGAGCTCCTCGTATTGGACGCCCGGCTCGTGCTGGGCAATGGTCTGGAGCACGCGGTTCGCCATCAGCGCGTAGCCGGGAACCGTCGGATGCATTCCGTCCAGCCCCATCAGCCCGCCCATGCGGAACCGTCCGGCGATCCACGCGACGGGTCCGGCGTCGGCCTCGAGCATGACGTTGCGGAGCAGCTTGCCGTTGTCGAGGCGGATGCCGGCGCGGTCCCCGATGTGCTTCGCGTTGTGCTCTTTGAGCAGCCCGAAGGTGTCGACGAAGTGGAGGCGGTTCGGATTGTCGAAGGCGGCGGTCAGGATCTGCCGGGCCATACCGTTTTCGGCCTCGATATGAGCGTCGAGGGCGCGCATCTCGTCGCCCGAGATGGTGCCGTAGCCGAACCCGAAGCGGTTCTCGTATTCCTGGTAGTAGCCGCCGGGGGGCGGTTTCGGCAGTTCGTCGATGAGATCGTTGTCCGTCGGCATCAGGTTGGGCACGCTGCTCGCCGGCCCCAGCGTGTTGAAATAGATGTGCTCGACATCGGACGGCAGGGCGCTCAGCCGCCGCCCCAACTCGCGCAACTCTTCATGCCAGACAACCCGGGCGTTCGGGTTGGCCTCGAACGCGAGCTCCCACAGCCCGTTGTTCGAGCCGATGTTGACCAGCAGGCGCTTCGGCTTTCGGGCCGCGACCTGCTTCACCGGCGTCATCTCCCGGAACGCGTCAAGGCCACCGGGGTTGAGCGTGAATCGCGTGTTGAAGGCCTGGACGACCCGGCCCCAGTTGATGTTCTTGATGTCGAGGCGCCCGAGTCTCTCGGCGAAATCGTCCGGCAGTTGGCTGATCACGTCGCGTTCCGCGCGCGCCGGACTGTCGGTGTAGAGGTCCGCCACCGTCGACGAGGCGGTCGAGTTGTTGTCGAACAGGATCCGGCCCGATGGGCTCTTCGGCGCCCCTATCCACAGGCGCGCGTTGGCCGCGAGGTCGGCCTTGATCTCGCTCATCCTCGGCAGCATCCGAAGCCACCGTTCCATGTTGACGAGGATCGGCCTCGGCGGATCGGGAGACGAGAACGGGTCGATGCCGAGCCCCCTCGCGACCAGGGCCGGCGCGCTCAGTTTACAGGTGCCGGCGCGGATGGTCAGCGATCTGACGCCCTGGTAGAGCGAGTCGCCGATCGCCATCATCGGCGGATTCATGTACCGGTCCGGGATGTCAGGCATCGTCATCCTCCGACGCAGTGTCGGGCACCGCCCGCCGGCCATACGCTCCGCGATCCGGCAAGCGAAAAGCCTATCAATAGTTGAGGATGTCTATATTGCTCGTTTTGCAAGTGACAAATGAGCATGATTCAGTGAAAGTCGAGCAGCCCGCGCGTCACATGGCGCGCCGCTCGTCACGTTCTGTCAGATGTGGTGAATGCGGCGATTGGGACACCTGGGGAGTGTGGACCCCTGTTGCCGCCGTGAAAGGGCTATGTACTAGGCCTCTGGAGTAGGACGACCCAAGTATCACCCGCGTCATTAGTGGATAAACCGGGGACGCAAACTATCGCGAAATGAGTGCGGAACCTGTCTCCCGCCCGGCCCCGGGTCTCCCCCCTCTCCTCCTCCGCGTGGTATCGCCCGTGGCCACCCCTGTGCGCTGGCGGTTTGCCGCACCGTGGTGTATAGGGGGGACCACCCGTCCCACGAGAAACGATTCCCTTCACCGCATGAAGACCAGCGGGTTTCGCACTGTCGACGCGCTTCTGGCGCTGCTCATGGTTTCCGGCCTGTATCTCTCGGTGTTGTGGGGCGACGACTTCACCTACTCCATCTTCACCAACCGCGACCTCTACCGCGCCTACGCCATAGGCGAGGAGTTCCAGTACCTCGGCTCCGAGAGCATGTACCACCTGGCCCGCGTGCCGGGCGAGGTGATGGCCTATCTGTTCTGGGCCCTGCAGGCCGTCAATCCGTCGACGGCGTTCATCCACGCGGCGGCGGTGACCATGAACGCCATCGGTCTGCTGCTCATTCCGGTGCTGTTCCGCCGGTTCCTGGGGTGGACCGGCGCCTTGGCCGTCGCGGCGTTCTACGCCGGCGCGCTGATCGTGCTGGAGGAGCTCTGGAAGTTCTGGAACCCCAGCATAACGCCTCTGTTCGCGGTACTCGTCTGGTGGTGCCTGTTGGCCTACGTGGAAGACGGCCGGCGGTGGCGCCTGCTGATGGCGTTCGCCTGCATCGGGCTAGCCGCACAGTTCCACATGTCGTTCTACACCCTGGTGCCGTTGATCGTCGTTTTCCTGCTCGCCGCCGGCCGGCGCCCGTCCTGGGCGGACTGGGCGCTGTCCCTGGGGGTCCTGGTTCTCACGCTGCTGCCCTACTTCGCGCTCGACGCGGCCAACGGGTTTTTCAACACGCGCCACCTGTTGACCGTCCCCGAGGTCGACCCGGAACTGGTCGCCGCCAACGAAGTCACCGAAGGGTCCGGTTGGACCGCCGACCGCCTGATTCTGGCGATCGCCCGCCTGACCGGCGGCCGCTCGTTTCCCGAAAACACGGTTCCCGCGGTCATCGCCTCCAATCCCGTGATCTATTGGGGCGCAACAGCCGTGTTCAACTGTGGCCTGATTGCGCTGGCGAGCTTCGCGGTGTGGGGTGTGGCAGCGGTCATCGGCGGGCGGACCGGTCCGCTGTCGCGCGGGTTCGGACGGACCGAATGGGCGCTTGTCGTGGTCCTGGCGATCGCCATCGCCATCGCCAGCAAAACGGTGAACAACAATCAGGGGCGCTACCTGATCGCGTTGCTGATGCCGGCGCTGCTGCTGGTTGGTGTTGGCTTTCGGAACCTGCGTGAAGCGGCCGACAGAGGCAAGCTGACCAGGATTGGTGCCGTCGTCGCGATCCTGCTGGTTCTTGGCCTCGTCACCAAGCACGGCGCCATCGGCTACTACTACGCCACCGCCCCCCGCGAATCGAACAGCTCCTACGCGGTCAAGCGCACGATCGTCGAGATGCTCAAGTCCGAGTTCGGCTGGGTCGCCGAGGATATCGATTTCAAGGTCGGGTTATGGCACGACGGCGGACGTTACAAGGATCGCAGCTTCAAGACGGACGAAAACGCGGCGCTGAGCTATATCGCGCGCGTCGTCCCGGACTCGACGGCGCAGGAGCGCTACGACGGCTGCGCCATCGTCCAAACGACGGAACGGCGCCGCACTGCCCCGCCGCCCTCGCCGGTCGAGCGGGTGATCGCCGACCTGCCCCTGAAGGACGGTGTCGTCGTGGACCGGGTGGTCACGCGGGGCGACGTCCGGGTGATCGGCTACCGGACCGACAATCCCAATTGTGTCCGGTCCTTCGGCAACGCCTACCTGCCGACACCGGAGGAGCGCGCCGCGGCGCGCGTCGTCGACGACCTGCCGGAGGGTGGCCATGCCGCCGAGGACTTGCCCGGTGGCGGCACGCGCCTTTTCGCCCGATTGCCCAACGGCTCGCCCATGGCGCTGGACGTGATTGAGGCGTCCGGAGGCCTGCGGACCGTGCTCCACGCCAACAGCCTGCGAGGCATCGCGGCGAGCTACCGAATCGAGCGATCGTCTCTCGAATCGTACAGGCTGCGGTTCTCGCCGTCGGGCGGGGGACCATCGATCGTTGTACCGGGGCGGTATCCCCTGGGCCGCGACGGCCTCTATACGCCTTGGAAGATCGGCCCGGTCGATCTGCCCAAGGGACGATACGCGGTCGAACTGATCATCGAACGCTACACGGAGCGACATCTGATTGCCCGCCGGATGGCCAGCAAGACGAGCGGCCCCCATCGCATCCAGTTGGCGGAGGAATTCTCTTGGTGATGACCGCTACGGCGCCCGGATCCGACGTCGACCCGGGCGCTGTCGTCGACCATTTCGAGTCGCGCGCCGGACGCTACCAGCAGGACAGTGTCCGCTGGGGTTGGCGCTGGTTGAGAGACCGCGAGAGCCGGGCTGTTCTGACCGGCCTGGGCGACGTGGCGGGGCGCGATGTTCTGGAGCTGGGCTGCGGATCGGGCTTTTTCGCCCGCCTTCTCGTGGCCGGGGGGGCGGCGCGCGTGGTCGCGGTCGACCTCTCGGAAGCCATGGTGGCCAGCCTCCCGGGGCCGCCCGTCGAGGGTGTCGTCGGCGACGCCGCGACCATCGCCCTGGGACGGACCTTCACCCATCTGCTGTCCGCCGGGCTGCTCGAATTCGTGCCCGATCCGGCCGAAGTGCTGGTCAACGCCCGTCGCCATGCCGACCCGGGCGCGCGTCTCGTCATTCTCTATCCGAGGCACAACCTTGCCGGACGAGGGTATCGCCGCTATCACAGGCGCCACGGCTTCGCCATCCACCTGTTCCGTCCCGCCGCGATCGAGGCGATGGCCGGAGCGGCGGGGTGGCGATGCCTGGACTCCCATCCTGTGGCGCCGTTTAGCTGCGTCGCGACGTTCGAGGCATATTCCCCCTGACCCGCATCCGGTTCATCGTCAACGGTCTCGGCCTGGGCAACTCGACCCGGTGCCATTCCGTCATGCAGAGACTGCACGAGGCGGGGGTGGAGATCAGCGTTTCCACGTCGGGGAACGGGCTGTGGTACTTCGAGGACAAACCCGAGGTGGCGCGCCTCGATGCGCTCGGCTCCCTGCACTACGGGTCCAGCGGCGGGCGAATCAACATCGCCCGCACCCTGATGGCGGTCCCGTCGATGGTGCGCTGCCTGCGCGACAACGCCCGCACGCTGACCGACATCCTGCGCGACGAACGTCCCCAGGCGGTGGTCATCGATTCCGAATACAGCGTCGGGCCGATCAAGCGCCTCGGCATCCCGGTCATCGCCTTCAACAACTCGGACGTCGTCGTGCATAGCTATCGGCATTTCGGCGATCAGCCGCCGTCGACCCGCCCGCAGTTCTATGCCGTCGAGTTCATGGACTACCTGTTTCACCGCAAGGTTCCCGACCTCGTGCTGAGCCCGTCCCTGGATCCAGCGGTGCCGCCGGGCGGCCGAAAGTTCCGGCGAATCGGTGCGATCGTGCGGTCGCAATACAAGGCCCTTCCGTGGCGCGACCAGCCGCGCCGGGTGGTGATCATGCTGAGCGGCTCGACGTTCGGCTCACCGGTGGAGTTGCGCCGACGCTCCTATCCGTTCGCCATCAACATCATTGGCCGCGACGCGCCCGCCGGCTGGGAGCCCCGCGACGGCATCACCTACCGTGCCAAGATGATGGACAACTCGGCACTGCTCTCGGACGCCGATCTGGTGGTGGTCAACGGCGGGTTCAGCGCGGTCAGCGAGGCCTTCTGCATGCGCAAGCCGATGGTCGTCGTGCCGGTGCCGCGCCATGCGGAGCAATGGGTCAACGGCCAGACCGTCGAGCGGCTCGGAGTCGGCGTTGCCACGGAAGAGGCCAACCTCGAAGACGCAATGCTTGCCGCGCTCGACCGAATCGGCGACTTTCACGACGCCTACCGGAGGATCGGCGAATCGGCGGCGGCCAGGTCGTCGTCGACGAAGCCGGGATGGCACATGACGAGGGTACCGTCGACGGCGCCCGACAGCATGCCGGTCAGTAGGCCCTCGTCGAACCGGTCGCGACCGAAATCGTAAATCCCGGCGAAGCCGCGGTTGACGCGGAGCCCGGCGTCCCGGGCCAAACGCCGGAGCGTCAGGCCGGACAGGCCGATCGTCAGGGCGCGTGCCGGCGCGACCCGGCGGCGCAAAACACGCAGCGGCGACTCCCAGCAGCAGCGGACCCACGGCAGGCCGGCCCCACCGTACCGTGTGCGAATGCGCTCGATCACCACGCGGCGCACGCCGGGCAGCTGATGGACGTGATGGTGACCGTCGACGAAACCGGGCGGGCGGCCGACGGCGCGTTCGAAAGCCTCGAGCTGCCGGTCGACCTCGTCGGCCACTTCGGCCCGGTCGATCCGGCCGGAGGATGCCTGGCGGACCAGCTCGCCCAACCGTGGGAACCGGCCGCCGGGGGCTAGTCCCGGCATCGGCCCGAGGGACCGCTGGTCGGTAAGCACCAGGTGCAGGCCAATCTCGACACCGGCGTTCAGTTCGGCCAAGCGGGTTCCTTCCTCGGGCCAGAAGGGACTGGTCGTCATGCAGCCGGTAGCGCCGATGCGACCGGCCTCGGCCAGTCGGCGGATGGCCTCGCAGACACCCGGCGCGATGCCGTAGTCGTCGGCGCAGAAGACGACGCCGGGCATGGCCCCGGCCGTCACCGGACAGGCGACCCTTGAATTCCGGGAAGCGTTGACAGCATTGCGCCGAAGGCCAGGGCCGGATCGCGATAGACGTTGATCGGCCGGGGACCGTGGACCCGCGCCAGGGCGGCGAGTTCGCCGGCCGTCTGATAGCGGGGCACGTAGGCTCCGGTCCGCCAACCGTAGGCCAGGAAAACGTAGAAGCGGTGCAGCCATTGCGACGCCGTGGCCCGCTTCTCCTAAAACGAATGGAGGAAATCGGCATCGCCGCATTTCTCGAACAAGAGGGCGATCTCGGCGTCGGTCAGCCAATCGAAAAGCCCGAGTGAAAAGACGATGTCGGCTTCCAGCGCCGGCATCGCCTGGATGTCGGCGGCGACGAACGTCACGGTGTCGGCGAGCCCGTCGTCCTGGCGGCGCCTCTCGGCTTCGGCAATGGCCGCGGGCGCGACGTCGTAGCCGGTATAGGACGCCGCCCCGGCCGCCATCAGCGGTGCCGCCAGCCGCCCCGAGCCGCACCCGATCTCGACCACCCGCCGGTCCCGACAGCACTCGCCGATCAGGCGCGCCGCCACGATCTGGCGGTTGCGAACCGAGGAACTGGCACGCTTGGCAAGCCGCTCGAGGACCGACCGCTGGTCCTGGGACTCGCCGTAGCGGCCCTCCTCCCAGCGCAGGATCTTGTTGTCCCAGAAATCCCGTGGATTGACGGCGGTCATCGGATCGCCTTCGCCATGCCCGGCCCCCCCTTTGAGGCGACCGAACCCTAGCCTAGCCCAGGAGCGAATTCCAATGAAACAGGCGGAAACGGCCGGGCGCGGCAGCACTGAACCTTGTCGGCCAGGCCCGGCACCGCGATGGGCATTTCCTGAGGAGAAGATGGCGTCCCCTAGGGGATTCGAACCCCTGTTGCCGCCGTGAGAGGGCGGTGTCCTAGGCCTCTAGACGAAGGGGACACAAGGCCGGACATCAGATGTACCCAATCGAGCGGTCCGGGATCAAGGGGGTTGCGTGCCAGCCTTGCTCGTCGTTCCCCCCGCCGGTCCCGCGGCCGGCCCCGCCGACAGTGTTGAGGCCGGAGCGGCGCCGGCGCCGGCCGCGCCCCTACTCCCCGCCGGCGGCGCCGGCTTGCCCCGGTGACGTTCCGCCGCCACCGACCAGCTGCGGCGCCAGCGGCTCGCGTTCGAAGGCGGCGCGCACCGCCGGGTTGTAGCGCAGGCAGTTGGGCACGCAGTCGCACTCCATGGCAATCTGCATCGGCGCGATCAGCCCGGCGTTCTTGAGCTCGAACAGCTTGGGTACGACCTTGTCGCGCAGCGACTCCGGGTCGATGGAGTTGACGTAGACCTTGGTCCCGCCCTCGAAGCCGGCCGGGTTCTGCAGCCGCCACTTGATCATTACCCGCCACGGCATCGGCGCGTCGGCGTCGGGCGGCTTGTAGTACCATTCCTCGTTGCATGGGATATCCGGACCCATCGCCGCGTGGCAGGCGTGGATGATGTCGGACATGCCGCGAAGCTCTTCCGGCGCGTGGTTCCACGGTTCCGACCGCGTGCTCTTCGAGAAGATGGACAGCGTCGGGAACCGGTGGCCGAAGCCGGCGAAGGCGATGGCGTGCTCGTTCTCGGCGAACACCAGGTTGCGGTAGCCGGCGAAGTTGACCGCGGCGTCGTTGAAGATGTTGGGGTTGGCGCGGACCAGCTGCAGCTCCTGGTCGATCTGCTGGCCGCGGTCGTCGATGGCGACGAGCTGCTTGTGGAGGTGGTCGAACGAGGCACCGGCCGCGTTCAGCCAGTTCTGGAACACCGCGACATAGCGGACGTAGCGGTTGTTGACGTAGATGTCGCGCACCGCGTCGGCGGTGAAGCGGATGTATTGATAGTGCTCTTCCGGCGTCAGCGTGCCCGAAGACGCCAGCTGCGAATCGTCTTCGGCGCCGTCGATGTAGTGCCGCCGGCCAATGATCAGCTCGTGGCCGCCACCGAAGAATCCGTTGGCCATCTGGGTCATCTCCGCCGGCGTGACCGCATCGATCTCCTCGGCGGAGCTGCCGTGCAGGCGCATGCGGTCCTGCACTACGCGGAACACGTGCTGGCGGCCCTCCTCGGTCGACAGATAGGCCTTCTTGCGGATCTCCAGGATGTCCGGCAGCGTATAGCCATAGTTCTTCTGCCAGTAGTCGTAGGAGACGATCTCGAACAGGTTGGGCACCCGGCGGAACTCGGCGACGGTTTCGAACAGCTGCTCGGCGCGGAGGTTGCGGATGGTTTCGTAGCTGCCGTCGACGTAGGCCAGCCTCGCCTTTTCCGGCGGCGTCTCCAGGTAACGCCGGGCGCAAAACGCGCAATGTGCATCGTGGTCAGCCGGGTCCAGCGGCCGGACCGTCTCCGGCTTGACCCCCAGCGGCCGGTCGGCGCGTCCCGGCACCGTCCACACCTCGACGCCGGTGAACGGGTTGACCTGCTTGGTCGTGCCGTCCGCCATGCGGATCAGGAAGCTGGATTCGGGGATCAGGTCGGAGACCATGGGCGCATCTCGAGTCTTGGCTGCTCAGAACTGGGCTGCTCAGAATTGGCGCGATGATAACCCGCGCTTCCCCATCATGTGTGAAAAATCGCCGATAGCGGGAACGCCTGACGATCACCCGCCCTCCGGTGCCGGCCGCTCGGGATAGGGCTGCCAGTCCGTGGTCCTGAGGCCGATTTCGCGGAACTGCCGGCCGTCGGCATCGACGGCGTGCGCGGTGGTCTGCACCGCCTGGCCGGCGACGACCGAGGTGATCAGCCACACCAGGTCCGGTTCCCAGGCGCTTTCGAGATCGCGGCGCGACGGCTGGGCCGGATGATCGGGATGGGAATGATAGTGGCCGATGATGCGGTGCGGGGTGCCCTCGAGGTCACGCATCACCCGGAAACGCAGCTCGGGGTCGACCTCGAAGCTGTCGTAGCCGCTGCCCTGCGACCGGTTCGGGCTCGGCTCGACGCGGGTGACGACGACGCTCGCCGCCGCGTCCGTACGCCCGACGAGCAGGCCGCAGCACTCGCCGGGATAGGCCGCCTCGGCGGCATCGACGACGACCTTCAGCAGCGGAGCCGGGATCAGGATCACGGCCGGATGGTGACGGTCCCGATCACCGCGCCCGTCGCCGCATCGAGGACGACGATGCGCTCGCACAGGCCCTCGGGTCCGGTGCGCAGATAGAGCCGGCCGCCGTCAGGCTCCATCTCGACGACGCTACATCCCTCGGGAAGCGGCAGGCGCACCTCGCCGAACGCGCGCCCGGCCGGCATCGGCACCGACTGCGGTGGCGATGCCGCCGCCACCGCCTCGCTTCCCGGTGACGGTGTGCTCACGCGGAAATCGGGATCGGTGATCTTCAGATAGAAGCCATAGGCGAGAAGCGCGAACCCGGCGATGATCAGCACGCCAAGTCCGACGACGAGGCCCTTGAGCGCTTGCATGATTCCGGTTCAGTCTCTCGTGGTGTCCGCCTCCACTTACACCGTTCCGGTATCCGCCGACAAGGCCGGGCAGCGCCTCGACCGCCTGCTCGCCGGCGCCGTGCCTGCGCTGTCGCGCAGCCGCCTGAAGGCGCTGATCGAGGATAAACGGGTCCGCACCGAGGTTGATTCGGCGGTCGCCGGCGACCCGGCGCGCCGTGTCCGCGCGGGCGAGGTCTACGTCGTCACCGTCCCGGCCCCGGCACCGGCGCGGCCGCAGGCCCAGGCCATCCCCCTCGACGTCCGCTACGAAGACGACCACGTCATCGTCGTCGACAAGCCGGCCGGACTGGTTGTCCATCCCGCCGCCGGCAACCCCGACGGAACCCTGGTCAACGCCCTCCTCGCCCATTGCGCCGGGTCGCTCTCCGGCATCGGCGGCATCACCCGCCCGGGCATCGTCCACCGCCTGGACAAGGACACCAGCGGTCTGATCGTCGCGGCGAAGACCGATGCCGCGCACCGGCACCTGACGGCGGCGTTCGCCGAACGCGGTATCGAGCGCGGCTATCAAGCGATCGTCTGGGGCGTGCCACGCCCCGCCGAAGGCGAAATCTCCGGCGCCATCGGCCGCAGTCCCGCCAACCGCAAGAAGATGGCCGTGGTCACGCGGGGCGGCAAGCCGGCCCTCACCCGCTACCGCGTGCTGCGCGCGTTCGGGTCGGCCGCGAGCCTCGTGGAGTGCCGCCTCGCCACCGGCCGCACCCACCAGATCCGGGTTCACATGGCGTCGCGCGGGCATGCCGTCGTCGGCGATCCCGTGTATGGCCGCGGCGCTGTGCGGTCGCCGGCGAAGCACGCGCCCCTTCGCCGGGCCGTCGCCGACCTTGGGCGCCAGGCTCTTCACGCTAATTTGATCGGGTTTTATCATCCGACGAGGGGGGATTTCCTGCGGTTCTCTTCAGATTTACCGCTCGATATCAATAAATTAATAGACTTCTTAGATCGCGTGTAAAAAGCGCTATACTCGACAATTCGACTAAGGTATTATGCGTTTTGGCGAGGCTGTTGGAAACCTGCTACGGCCCGCAAGAACGTACAGACGTTCACTCGGGGGCGTGGGTTGGGAGCGTAGACGGAACCATGGCCGCACTATCACTCGATCTGGAAATCACGCCTGAGCGAAACCTTTCTCGGTACCTTCAGCAAATCCGCAAATATCCGATGCTGGCGGCGGACGAGGAGTTCATGCTCGCCCGCCGTTGGGTCGACGACCAAGACGTCGGCGCCGCCCACACGCTGGTCACCAGCCACCTCCGCCTCGTTGCCAAGATCGCCATGGGCTATCGGGGATACGGCCTGCCGCTGGGCGAGCTCATCTCAGAAGGCAACGTCGGCATGATGCAGGCGGTTCGCCGCTTCGACCCGGAGCGCGGCTTCCGCCTGGCGACCTATGCCATGTGGTGGATTCGCGCCGCGATCCAGGAGTACATCCTGCATTCGTGGTCGCTGGTGAAGATGGGCACGACGGCGGCGCAGAAGAAGCTGTTCTTCAACCTGCGCAAGCTGAAGGGACAGATGCAGGCGATCGACGACGGCGACCTGTCGCCGGAGCACGTCAGCGCCATCGCCAACCGGCTCAACGTCACCGAAACCGAGGTCGTGCAGATGAACCGGCGCATCTCGGGTCCCGATTCATCGCTCAACGCGCCGGTGCGTGACGAAGGCGAAGGCGAGTGGCAGGACTGGCTGGTCGACGACGAGGAAAGCCAGGAAACCTTGCTCGCCGACAACCAGGAACTGACCAACCGGCGCACGCTTCTCGCCGGAGCGATGACGCTGCTGTTGGACCGCGAGCGCCACATCCTCTCGGAACGCCGCCTGAAGGATCAGCCGACGACCCTCGAGCACCTGTCGCAGCGCTACGGCATCTCGCGCGAGCGGGTGCGCCAGATCGAAGTGCGGGCGTTCGAGAAGCTTCAGAAATCGGTGCGCAACGCGGTCATCGAGCAGCACATCGCCTGCTAGCGCCTCTTCGACCCCGTTAGAATCAAGCGGTCGCCGGACCGGCTTCGGCCGGTTCGGGGGCGTGCTCGGGTGCGGGTTCCGGCGGCGGCGCGCTTGGCGCCTTCTTCGCGTCCGCCGGGTTGGCAACGCTCTCTCCCCACTCCTCGATCAGCGACTTCTGGCTGAGGCGCAGAAGCGCGACCCGCCGCTGAGCCATGACGCTGAGCACCGCGCCGACCAGGGGCGGCACGGCGAAGTAGAGCATCCAGCCGAACAGCGCGGCACCGTACATCGATACCAGCACGAAGACGTCGGTCAGCACGGCTTCGGCCGCCTTCGTCGTATGCACCCCGAACCAGATCGGCAGCAGGTGCGGGAACACCCCGGCCAGGTTGAGGCCGCCCACGCATATGGCGGCGTAGCGGGGCCGCTGGCGATCGACGAGATAGGCGACCAGTGTCGGCAGCATCCCCGCACCGACGACCATCACCGTCGGCAGCGAAACGATGGCGAACAGCACGACGACGAGCAGCAGCAAGACCGGCTTCCCGGCCTTCTGGCTGCCGCCTGTTACCGGTGTCTTGGCGGCTGCTGCCTGTTTTGTCGGTGGCTTTCCCATGGCTCCGCCGCGGTCAGAAGAGCGCCAACAGGAACGATACGGAGACGGTGACGAGGGCAATGACCATCGCCGCCATCGCCGCGGACCGTCGCCCCATCCGGACCGAGGCCGCCGATCGCGCCACGTCGCTGCCTTCGATTTCCTGGATTTCCGCCTCGGCCGCCGTGAACTCGGCGGTCGCAGCGGCATAGCCATCGCGGTCGCGGCGGCGCCGTTCGGTGTTCTCGATCAGGTCGTAGAGCTCCGGCAGGCTGCCCTGGCGCACCAGACGGGGGATCTCGCGCTCGATTTCGCGCCGTGTTTCCCGATTGTGATAGGTGTTGATCGCCGGCCCCAGCATGCCGCCGATGGCGCTCGACAGGCCGAACAGCGGCGGCACCTTGAGCCGCCACTGCAAAAGCGCCAGCAGGCTCAGGATGCCGATCAGAGACTTGTCCTCCCGGCTTTCGCCGATCGCCGTCAGGTGCGGCTCGATGTCGTGGCTGAACCGTGCGGCGATGAACGCGGCGATGTGCCGGTCCATGGGGCGGGTTCCGGCGCCGGCATGGCCAGCCGCGTCATCCAAGGCCGGCATCAGCTCCCGAACTTCGGTCACATACAGGTTGCTCAGGTGCGGGCTCTGGCACGGAAGGGCCGGATTGGTCTCGTAGAGGCAGCGTTCCAGCCCGTACCCCGGTCCCGGCGCCTGAAGGTAGGCGCGAAGCTGGGCAAACGTCCGGTCAAGCGGCCCAAAACCCGGCTTGGAGGTCAGCTGCGCCGCGAACCAAAGCCCGGGAAGGCCAAGGGATATCGCCTCTGCCGGCGTGTCGGAATGGCCGTCGCGCAGCCACGCCACCGCCAAGGCCGGCCCGAATCCCTCGATGACGAACGAAAACCCCTTGTAGCGAATGGGGCCGGCGGGATCGAGGACGATGGCGAGGCGGGCGACCATCACGTCATCGGTGCCACGAAGATCGCCCTCCTGCGCCTTCGTCCCCTCGACGACCTCGTTCACCGCGTCGGCGAGGTCCGGCGCGTTCATATGGCGGATCAGCCACGGTTCGAGGTGCCCCTGGCGCGCCACGGTGGCGGCTTCGCGGACGTTTTGAGTCATCGCCCGGGCCAACGTCGTGCGCGTCACATGGTCGTAGCCGGCGAAGTGGAACGGAATGCCGGCGTGCTTGATCGCGCGCTTTCGGGCCGGCGCGACGCGGCGTCCACTCAGCCACAGTTCGATCTCTTCGAGCCCCCAACGCTCCGCCGGATCGTCGTTGAGCATGCCGCGCAACGGCTCGATCATCGCCATCGGCACGCGTTCGCGTTCCGCCAGCGCCGTGTAGCTGCCCCGTTCGATCTTTGCCGCAAGCAGTTCGTCGTCGCTCATTTGGGCGACCGAATTGCGGCCGACGAGAAGCATCACCAGCGTGACCGCCAGCGCGTAGATGTCGTCAGTGATGTCGCCGTTGCCGCGCCCCGCCGGCGCCGCCAGGGCGCGTTCGATGGGTTCGAAGGCCAGCGGCTGGTCGAAGCCGGGGGGCGCCGACACGCAATCACCGAAAAGCGGCGTATGCCGACCTTCGTCGCGGTAGAACAGATTGTGGGGCCGAATTGCCCGGTGGGTCACACCGGTGGCCGCGAGATCCTTCAGCGACCGCACCAACGGTTCGACGACACGCCGCGGCACATCGTAGTCGCTGACGCGACCGCCGGCGGAAAAGGCTTCGGCCAGGGTCCCTCCGAGCGGCCGCTCGTAGACCACGGCCATGCACCGCTGACCGAGCAGCGGCCAGTCCATCGGCCCCCATTCGACAAGCTCCAGGAGTCCCGGTATGCCGGACCCCTTGAGCGTCGCCATCTGATTGGCCCGCGGCGGCACGCTGGGAGCGCAGATCAGCGCGTACAGAGCGCGTCCGGGGGGGGTCGCGGCGGTCCTCCGCGCCAAAGGCGCGGGCCGACGGTGTATCGAGCTGCGGGATCGGTTTCGCCGGGTCGATCTCGAAGCGGTCGAACAGCATCGACGGACCGGCGGCTGCTCCCGTCGGCGCTTCGTGGTCAACGGCGACCGCGGCTTCCGCCATCGCTGCTCCTCAACATGGATACGTTCGCTTGCCGCCCGCAGCCGGCACGTCCCCGTTTCACCCTAAGGATCCGTCCGTTGCGAAACCCCTAATCTGGGGCTCTTTCAGTTCAAATCGAACCGTTCCGACGGCTCCGCGGCGAGGCGATCCGCCAGGCGGTAGATCGAAGCCGATGCTGGCGCATCGGCAAGAACGGCGGACGCCGCTGATCCTGAGCGGTCGCGAAGCATCTTGTCGAGACGGAGTGCCCACTCGTCAGTTTGCGGGCGTCGGATCGCGAGTCCTCAGGCACGGCCAGGCGCCGCACGGCTCTCCTGCTTCTGATCCCAGGGGTCTCGGTCAGAAGGGTTCAACGAGGTCGGCAAGCGCCCTATAACGCGGTATGTTCTGGTTCGCACAATCATCGCCGGCGGCAGCGGGCCATCGATCATCGGCAGGGTGCGGACAAAATGGGCGGTGTTGGAGTTCCCTGAACGTCCGGCAACTCGGAGGAAATCGGATTAGACATGGGCATTCACGAATTCATGGCCGCGTATAAACGCGTTTGGGAAGGGCAGGATTCCGAAGCCTTTGCCGCCCTGTTTACGCCCGACGGGCGCTATCACAACACGCCCTTTCAGGTCCAGGCCACGTCCGAGGAACGGGCCGCCTATTGGGACAGGATCAAACTGCAGGAAGACATCTCTGTGTCCTACGAGGTGCTGGCGGAAAACGATGACGGCGGCATTGCGCACTGGAATACGACGTATCAGGTAGCATCCGAGGAACTGTTTCGAATCTGGGCCAAATCTACCGGCACCGGCCTGCCCGACCGCAAGCCCGGTGACCCTCTGCCGCGCATGGAGCTGGACGGGACGCTGGTGGCCAGGTTCGCGCCGGACGGTCTGGCAGAGGAGGTGCGGATCTGGTGGCATTCCATGCCGCAGCCAATCTAGAGCGCTTTCCGGAAAGCGTTTTGCCGACAAGGCGCTTCGAACGTCGTTGGCGCATTCCTGCCGAGTGAAGTGCTCGCGCAGGAAGGTGATGAGCCGTTGGAAGTCTTCTACGGAGCGTTCAGAAGCGCCGCGGATTCAGGCGACGAACGGATCGCGCACGAGGATCGTGTCCTCGCGTTCGGGGCTGGTCGACAGCAGATGCACCGGCGCCTCGATCAGCTCCTCGATGCGGCGGATGTATTTGACCGCCGTCGCCGGCAGGTCCGCCCAGGACCCGGCGCCGTGGGTGCTCGCCGACCAGCCCTCCATGGTTTCGTAAACCGGTTCCAGCTGGTTCTGGTGAATGGTCGACGCCGGCAGGTGGTCCAGCATCGTCCCGTCGATTTGATAGCCGACACAGACTTTGAGCTCCGTCATGCCGTCGAGGACGTCGAGCTTGGTCAGCGCGATCCCGCGGATGCCGTTGACCTTCACCGCCTGGCGCACGAGCACCGCGTCGAACCAGCCGCAGCGCCGAGGCCGGGCGGTCACGGTGCCGAACTCGCGGCCACGCTCGCCGAGGCCGCGGCCGATCTCGTCATCCAGTTCGGTGGGGAACGGGCCGCTGCCGACCCGGGTCGTATACGCCTTGGTGATCCCGAGGACATAATCCAGCGCCCCCGGACCCAGCCCGGAGCCCACGGCGGCCTGGCCCGCCAGGGTATTCGACGAGGTGACGAACGGATAGGTGCCGTGATCGACATCGAGCATCGTCCCCTGGGCGCCCTCGAAGAGAATCCGACGGCCGGCGCGGCGAGCGTCGTCCAGGGTCTTCCAGACCGCATCCGCGTAAGGCAGCACGTCCGGGGCGATGGCCAGCAACTGGTCGCGCAAATCGCCGCCGTCGAGCTCGGATTCGCCCAGCCCGCGCAACAGGGCATTGTGATGGAGCAAGAGCGCCTCGATCTTGCCGTCAAGGGTTTCGGGCACCGCCAGGTCGCCGAGACGAACGGCGCGGCGGGCCACCTTGTCCTCATACGCCGGGCCGATGCCGCGCCCCGTGGTGCCGATCTTCGCCTTGCCGAGGGCGGCCTCGCGGGCCTTGTCCAGGTTGCGGTGCAGCGGCAGGATCAGCGACACGTTCTCGGCGATACGGACCGTGTCCGGGCCGATCTCGACCCCTTGTGCGCGCACGGTGGCGATCTCTTCCAGCAGCGCCCACGGATCGAGGACGACGCCATTGCCGATGATCGACAGTTTGCCGCCGCGAACGACGCCGGAGGGCAGCAGGCTCAGCTTATAGATGACGCCGTCGACGACCAGCGTATGGCCAGCGTTGTGTCCGCCCTGGAACCGGACGACCACTTCGGCCCGTTCCGACAGCCAGTCGACGATCTTGCCTTTGCCTTCGTCGCCCCATTGGGAACCGACGACCACGACGTTGGCCATGCGCTTGTTCCTTCCCCCCGTGTCGTTTTGACGGCCTTGACTTCCGACAGCCCTCGATTCCGGCGCAAACGGCCGGACATCAGCCGCCCCGGCCGCCCAATCGCCCGCTACTGCAGATCGAACGACTGCTGGCGGACCGTTTTGCCGATGTTGTCGACCAGCGCCGGAACCATGGCGCGGTTGAGCGAGCGGTCGTCGCCATAGGCGAGGTCGGCGATGGTCCAGCCCTGCCACAGCCGCTCGCGGTCGCCTTTGTGGTCGATATTGACTTCGAGCCGATAGTTGCTCGGCGTGACGACGCGGGTTCCGCCGCGCCCTTTGTTCAACAGCGCCCCCCGCTGGCTGTCGAACAGCCTCAGCCGCGCTTCGACGTCCTCTGTGCCCTCGCGGCCGCCAGCACCTTGAAACTCAAGGACCGTCCGACGGCCGGAATCCGACCATGAATCGATCTGGTCGCGGCTTTCGAAGGTCAGCACCAGCCCAGAGGGATCCGGGGCAAGCGCGTAACCACGCTCCTGCAACACGGATTCGAACCTTCGCTTGAGGACCAGGTTCTCGTCGGGGTCGTCGAGCGGGCGCACGAATATGGGCGCGCCAACCGGCAACGGCTTGAACGAAACCGCGTTCAGGGTGCCCTGCCCGCCATCCTGGGCAGTCGCCGGAGACGGAACGGCCATCCCGATGCAAGCGGTAACGACGACAAAGACCGCGAAGTTCCGGCGGTTCATGGATGCTCCCTTTCAGATCGTTGATTTCGCCGGCTTTTGGGGCCGTCCCAGATCCCGTCAACCCGGCTTGGCAGGACACGATCAACGCAGGATCATGGGTCTTGCTGCGGCGCACTGTCAACGGGCAGCGGTTCGATTCCGACCCGCATCGGCCGCGCCACTTCATCGCCCCGAGTTGACAGCACCGGGTGCAGTCGTTACGCCCGTTGCGAAATCCGCGGAGAGCCATGCGACCATGACCATTGGAGGCGCGATCGCCGCCGGGCACGACGAGACCGCGAGCGTCGCCGCAGATGTCCTGGCGGATGGCGGCAACGCCTTCGACGCGGCGCTGGCAGCCATGTGCGCCGCGTGCATTGCCGAACCGGCCCTGGCATCGCCCGGGGGCGGTGGGTTCCTCCTCGCCCTGCCTGCGGACGGCCCCCCGGTCGTCTACGACTTCTTCCCGCAGACGCCGCGCCGCTTTCGCAGCGAGGACGACTGCGACTTCTTCCCCATCGTCGCCGATTTCGGCGCCGTTCAGCAGGAGTTCCACATCGGCATGGGGTCGATCGCCACGCCGGGCTTCGTCCGCGGGCTGTTCGATGCCCATGCCGACCTCGGCCGAATGCCCATGCGGCGCCTCGTCGAGCCGGCCACCGCCTTGGCCCGGGCCGGCACCCGGATCAGCCCCATGCAGGCTTTCGTGCTGGGGGTCATCGGGCCGATCTTCAAGAGCAACGCCGCCAGCATGGCGGTGTTCGGCAGCCGCGACCGTCCGGACGAGCTGATCGGCGACGACGAGGTGTTGCGCATGCCGGAGATGGCCGACGCCCTGGAGGTCATGGCCATCGAGGGTGCGGACCTGTTCTATCGCGGCGAAATCGCCAGCATCATCGTCGACCACTGTGCAACGCACGGCGGACACCTGGCGGCCGACGACCTGCGCCACTACACTGTCGAGCGGCGGCACCCGTTGACCGTCGATCTGCCGAGCGCGCGGCTCCACGTCAATCCGCCGCCGTCGCTGGGCGGCATTCTGATCGCCTTCGCCCTGGAGATGTTGCGCGAGATCGACGTCGCCGGCCTCGGCTTCGGCACCGATGCCTACCTGAAGCGACTGGCGCGGGTTATGGAAGTGACCAACCACGCCCGGGCCGAGAGCGGCCTGCAGGACGAGGAACCCGCCGGCGCCGCCCATGCTCTGTTCGATCCGGCCCTGATCGCCGCCTATCGCGCCGCTGTCCAGGATCACCCCACCGTTACCCGCGGCACCACCCACATCAGCGTCATCGACGCCACCGGCAACGCCGCCGCGCTGTCGCTCTCGAACGGCGAGGGATCGGGCTACATCGTCCCCGGCGCCGGCTTCATGCTCAACAACATGCTCGGCGAAGAGGACATCAATCCCTGCGGCTTTCACCGCTGGCCGGCGGACACCCGCATGAGCTCGATGATGGCGCCGATGGTGGTCACCGAGGCCTACGGCACCGTCGCTGCCCTCGGTTCGGGCGGATCGAACCGCATCCGCACCGCCATCCTCCAGGTGGTGCTCAACTTGTTGATGTTCCGCGCGCCGCTGGCCGAGGCCGTCGCCCGGCCGCGCATCCATTTCGAAAACCGCCACCTCGACGTCGAACCGGGGTTCGACGATGGCGCCATCGACGCCCTCGCCGAGGCGTTTCCCGACATCAAGCGCTGGGATGCCCTCAACATGTTCTTCGGCGGCGTTCATGCCGCACGCCGCGCGCCCGGCGGGAACGGATTCGACGCGGCAGGCGATCCCCGCCGCGACGGCGTCGGGCGGGTGATCTGAGCGGCGTTAGGCCGGCGGGCGGATGACCGTGCGGTAGGCGTGCCAGCTGGCGTGGCCGACCAGCGGCAGGGTGATGGCGAGGCCGATGTAGGCAGTGGCCAGGCCGGCGACGGTGAACAGCACGATCAGCGCCGCCCACAGCGCCATCACCCGGAAATTGAGAAACGTCGCGACGACGCTGGTGACGACGGCCTCGATGATGCCGACCCGGCGGTCGAGCATCAGCGGCAGCGAAAACGCACCGACGGCGAAGGCGATGGTCGCCAGCACCGCGCCGACGACTGTGCCGATCAGCAGGAAGACGTTGCCCTCGGCGGTGAACAGCGCGGTGTTGACGATGCTCTGCAGATCGACGTTTTGGTGCGGAAACGACACCGCGAAGATAACCACGGCGAGGCGCATCCAGATGATCAGGAACAGCACTTGGCCGAGGCCGAAGGCCAGGAGCGGGATCGGATTGGCGCGCCACGCCGAGAGCGCCGACCCCAGCGCCGGAGTGCGGCCCTCGGCGAGGTCGCGGCTGATGGCGTAGAGGCCGACCGTGAGGCTCGGCCCGACCAGCAGGAAACCGGCAGCCAGCGGCGCGATCAGGTATTCGAGGCCGGCGAAGTAGAGGCCGACGGTCAGCACCAGACCGGCAACGGCGAACAGCACGCCATAGCCGACGCTGACCATGCCGGCGCGGGTGTAGTCGCGCCAGCCGGCGACGAGCCAGTGGAACGGCGCCTCCGTCGTCACCACGCTGATCCGGTCCTGATAGGGAAATACGTTGCCGCGCGCCGCCGGCACGTCCTGATCGCTCATCGACGTCCTCCCCTTCCCGCGGTCATGCGCCGGGTTTCGTCAATCGACAGTGTATCCGTGTCGGCGGGCTTGTCGATGCTGACGATCGGCGGTCAGGTTCCCCGGCCGGCCTTGGCGGCCAGGGTCTCGGACGGCGGCGGCAGGCGGGGGTGCAGCGGCGTGGTCAGCACGTTGCGGGTGTCGAAGTTGAAGAACGCCAGCAGCATCTGCCAGCCCAGCAGGATCGGCAAGGCCGCCAGAATGACGGTGCCGGCGGTGGCTGGCACGCCGCTGACCATGCTCTGGTATCAGCGCACGGCGCCGAAGATCACGCCGAACCAGAACAACAGGGTGCCGACGAGCAGCTCGATGGACGCGACGTTGAAGTCGCGCAGGAAGTATCCGTAGAAGATGCGCTTCGCCGTGTTGGCCAGGTGCTTGCCGGCGAACTGCAGCAAGACGCGGCGGATGCGGAGCTTGCTGGTTTCGGTGCCGTATCGGGCCGTCATCGGCACCTCGGTGACGACGGCTCGGGCGACGTTGAGTCGGAACAGCATGTCGGATTCGAAGAAGAACCCGGTGCTGATCTTGTCCAGCGGCAGCCGGCCGAGGACCCGGGCGTGGACGGCCGTGAATCCATTGGTCGGATCGAACATATCCCAATACCCGCTCGACATCTTGGTGGCGAACGAAAGGACCAAGTTGCCGACGATGCGCTCGCGCGGCATGTGGCTGACACCGTCGAGGTCGTAGAACCGGTTGCCCGTGACGTAGTCGGCGTTGCCCTCGCGGATCGGGGCGATGAGCGTGGGGATCAGCGCCGGGTCCATCTGTCCGTCGCCGTCGATCTTGACGATGATCTCGGCGCCGCTGGACGTCGCCCGGCGGTAGCCGGTGATGGTTGCCCCGCCGACGCCGGTGTTCGTCTCATGGGTGACGACCTCGACGCGCGGGTCGGCGCAATTGTCGCGGACGTGCGCACCGGTGCCATCGGGGCAGGCATCATCGACGACGATGATGGCGGCAACCTCGGGTCCGATGCCGGCGAGCACGTCGAGGACGTGTTCAACCTCCCGGTAGCACGGGACGACGACGGCAACGGCCGGGGCCGGGTCGTTCAACTGTTTGCGGGGCATCGCGGGATCCGGCTTGACCGGCAAACCTTAACCGCCGGTGATTCCCCGCGCAACACTGCTCGAAGGCTTCCATATCAACGAGTTGTGCGACCACGTCGGGAAGGGTACGGGCGTTGGTTTGAAGCGACTCCGGCACTCGCCATCAGCAAACGAACTCTGTAACATGTGGCGGCTCGTCATCGGGCCAACGCGGGAGGGAGCACGGCGACAATGGCGGAATCGGTGAAGCAGGAAGCGGCGGCAGCGCCCGGACAGACGGCCGAGGCAGATCGTAGCCTGTTGTCGGGGATCCAGCTGTTGTCCGACCTCAAGCGTGACGAGCTGACGACCGTCGAACGCGCCTGCCGGTACAAGCGGTTCACCGCGCACGAACAGATCATCGACCGCGACAGCGTCACCACGGACGTTTTCTTCGTCGTCCGCGGCCGCGTGCGGGTCGTCAACTATTCGGTGTCCGGCCGCGAGATCGCCTTCGACGATCTTGTCCAGGGGAGCTACTTCGGCGAGCTGTCGGCGCTCGACGGACAGCCCCGGTCGGCCAGCGTCATGGCGCTCGAGGATTCGCTCATCGTCGCGCTGCCGCGGCGGGTTTTTCTGGAGCTGCTCGCCAAGCACCCGAGAGTGGCGCTCAAGGCCATGCTGCGACTCGCGCGCATCGTCCGCGCCTCCAACGACCGAATCATGGACCTCAGCACGCTCGCCGCCAACAACCGGGTCCAGGCCGAGGTGCTGCGGCAGGCGCGCGAGCATATGGTCGACGACACCCACGCGCGGATCGCGCCGATCCCGGTGCACAGCGACATCGCCAGCCGGGTGAGCACGACCCGCGAGACGGTGGCCCGGGTGATGAACGATCTGGCGCGCCAGGGGGTCGTCGAGAGGACCAAGGATTCCTTGCTGATCCGCGACGTCGAGGTGCTGCAGGGCATGGTCGAAGAGGTCCGCGGCGAATAACCGGTCCGGCCAGCTATCGAGAACGACTCGCGGCGTGATATCCGTCACAGACCGAAACCACGATGTCGCCGATGATGGCGTAAATCGACAGGGAGAGTGGTCGTCCGCCCACCAAACCGGGGGCATCGATCATGGTTTCGGCAAAAGCGTTTGCGCTCGCCGTGGCGTTGATGGGGTTGTGGCTGGCTCTTGTCGCCGCCAGCGACTCGGGAGCGTGGCTCCTGTTCTGAGGGCGGGGTCCGCCTCGCCCGCCTGCCGCTAGGACCGGGCGATGTCCAAGACCGTCCTCGTGGTCGAAGACAACGACCTGAACCTCAAGCTGTTCAACGAGCTGCTGCAGGCCAATGGCTATGACACCTTGCAGGCCTCGGACGGGCACGACGCCGTCGACATTTCCCGCCGCTTCCACCCCGACCTCGTGCTGATGGACATCCGCCTCCCCGGCATGTCCGGCCTCGAGGCGACCCAACGTATCAAGTCCGATCCGGAAACCGCCGACATTCCCGTGGTCGCCGTCACCGCAAACGCGATGAAGGGGGACGAGCAGAGCGTGTTGGAGGGCGGGTGCGATGGCTATATCGCCAAGCCGATCTCGATCGGGACCTTCCTTGAGGTGATCTCGCGGTTCCTCGACGAGAAGCCAGCCGCGGACGGACCTACTTGATCTTCGCTTCCTTGAAGATGACGTGCTTGCGCGCGACCGGGTCGTACTTGCGGAACTCCAGCTTGTTGGTCTGGGTGCGCGGGTTCTTCTTCGTCACGTAGTAGAACCCGGTGCCGGCGCTGCTCACCAGCCTGATCAGGATCGTATTGGGTTTCGCCACTGTATCCGCCTCGGTCTGGACGCGGGGTCCGATTCAAGGACCGGCACCATACCGCCGGCGGCCGGCCTGTCAAGGGTTGCGGGTCGGTGCGGCGGCGACGCTGGGGGCGCGGCCGAGCATCCGGGCATGAAGCGCGCCATCGCCGGCGATCCTGACGGCTACGTCGCGATCCAGCTCGGTCCCCCGATTTTCCGCCGGGCAATCGCTGGTCCCGGCCGATGTCCCGGCGGCGAAGAGCTGCCCGATGGCGCCGGGATCGTCGGCGGTGATGCCGCTCGTGCAGACCGCCGGAAGGACGCCGCGGCCGTGCAGGACATAGCCGGACGGCGGCACCAGACGCGACCAGGTCAGGGTGATCTCGCCGTCGTTGGGCAGCGGCACCACGGTCTGGACCGTGCCCTTGCCGAAGGACGACGTGCCGACGACGATGGCGCGGCCCCGGTCCTGCAGCGCCGCGGCGACAATCTCGGCGGCCGAGGCCGACCGGCCGTCGACCATCACCACCAGCGGCAGACCGTCGGTGAGATCGCGTCCGCCGGCGTCGTAAACCTGCAGGCTGTCCGGGTGGCGGCCCCGGGTGGCGACGATGCGGCCTGAATCCAGGAACAGGTCGGCGACCTCGACAGCCTGCTTCAAGAGGCCGCCGGGGTTGCCGCGCATGTCGAGCACCAAGCCGGTCGGCGGTGATGGTCCGTTGTCGATCTCGGCGTGCAGCGCGGCGGCGACGTTTCCTGCGGTATCCTGATTGAACCCCTTCACAGCGATGTAGAGGACGTCGCCGAAGCGGCGGCGCTCGACCGTGTCGGGGACGATGTGCGACCGTTCCAGACGGACGCTCCACGGATCAGCGCGGCCCAGCCGTTCGACGACCAGCAGCACCTGCGTACCGGGCTTGCCGCGCAGCCTCCCCGCCACCGCTTCCGTGTCCAGGCCGCTCACCGGCGCCCCGTCGACATGGGTGATCCGGTCGCCGGCCTTGATCCCGGCCAGCGCCGCCGGCCCTTCGGCGATCAGGCGCGTCACCAGCGCCGTCCCGCCGACGAACTTGAGGCTGAGCCCGATGCCGCCGTAACCGTCGCGGCGGGCGCGGTCGCGCCGCGCCTCCTCGGCGCCGGCATAGCGGGAAAAGGTGTCCAGATTGGCGAGCGCGCCGTCGAACACGCCCTCGTACAGTCGTTCGGCGCCGGCCTCGGCGACCGCCAGCGACACCGCGCGGCTCGACACCGACATCCTTGCCGTCAGCGCCGCCCAGGCGTGGGAATCGTCGGCCTCGGGCGCTGCATGGCGGGCGAGGCCGACGCCGGCCGACGACAGCACCACCGTGTCGCCGTCGCGGTTCACCGTCAGCGCCGGATCGAGCGCGCCGAGCCCGCGCAGGCCCTCCATGGCCAGGGATTCGGCCGTCACCGGCTCGATGTAGCGGTCGGCGACCACCCGGTAGCCGATGGCGAACACCCGGTGCGCCGAGGTGACCCGGAACTCGGTGTCATCGGCGACGTCCGAGCGCGGCACCGCGCACGCCGCCACCAGGCCGGCGAAAACCAGGGCGGACAGGCGGTGAACGGCGGGGCGGTGTTCGGCCATGGCGACGATCATGCCCTGAACCGCCGCCGACGTCACCCGTTGCGTGGGCGCGTGCAGACGATTCCGGGTTCGTGCGCGGAAAGTTCGGGGTGGATCGGGATGCCCTATCGAGCACTCGTCGGAACATCCTTCGACACGCGGCTTCGCCGCTGCTCAGGATGAGGTGAAGGTTCGCTCCACACACGCCCTCATGCTGAGCAGGCGCGTGAGCGCCGTGTCGAAGCATGCCATTAGGTGGTGGTCGTCGAAGGCCCGGTAACGTTTGCAAGTGCCCCCCTGATGACCTTGGATCACGTCTACTTCCGACGCTTGCCGACCACTTTTCTCGCGGCTTTCTTGGCCGCCTTGCGCTTCGCCGGCTGGCTGGCCTTCCTGGCCGGGCCTTTCTTGCCGCGCCGCCCGGGCAGGGTGCCGCCCTCCATGAGCTGGAGGATCAGCCCGCCGGTGACGGGATCGGCCTCGGCGAGGCGGACCTCCACCGTGTCGCCCAGCCGAAACGCGCGGCCGGTGGAGCGGCCGGCCAGCTCGTGGCGGCGTTCATCGTGGATGTAGAAGTCGTCGGGCAGGCTGCTGACCGGCACGAGCCCGTCGCCGCCGCTACCGGTCAGCGTGACGAACAGGCCGAAGCGGGTGACGCCGGTGATGCGGCCGTCGAACGTGGCGCCGACCCGCTCGGCGAGATAGGCGGCGGTGAAACGGTCGACGGCGTCCCGCTCGGCAGCGGCGGCGCGGCGCTCGGTCGCCGAGAGATGCTCGCCGAGGCTGGCGAAGTCACCCGGCTCATGGCCGAGCCCGCCGGCGCCCAAGCCCAGCGATGCGATCAGCGCCCGGTGGACGACCAGGTCCGAATAGCGCCGGATCGGCGAGGTGAAATGGCAGTACCGCCGCAGCGCCAGGCCGAAGTGGCCGATGTTATCCGGATCGTACTGGGCCTGCGCCTGGGTGCGCAGCACCACGTCGTTGACCAGATGCGCCTGCGGCGTCTCGGCGGCCTTGGCGAGAATCTGGTTGAAGTGCTGGGGGCGGATCACCTGTCCGCGTGAGAGCTTCAGCCCGAGCCCGTCGAGGAACTCGCGCAAGCTTTCGAGCTTCTCCCGCGTCGGCTCGTCGTGGACCCGGTAGAGGCACGGCGCCCGCCTGGCCTCCAGGGCTTCGGCGGCGGCGACGTTGGCGCAGATCATGATTTCCTCGATCAGCTTGTGGCTGTCGAAGCGCTCGCGGACCTCGACCCGGTCCGGGAGGCCGTCCTCGCCGATGATCACCCGCCGTTCGGGCAGGTCCAGCTCCAGCACGCCCCGCTCCCGCCGCGCTGTTGCGAGGGCTTCATAGGCGCCGCAGAGGGGCGCGATCACCGGCTCGGCGAGGGATGCGGTGGCGTCGTCCGGGCTCCCGTCCCGCGCCGCCTGCACCTGGGTGTACGTCAGCCGCGCCGCCGAGCGCATCATTCCGCGGACGAAGCGGTGACCCCGCAGCCGCCCGTCCGCGCCGATCCAGAGATGCGCGGCGACGCAGGGCCGGTCCTCGTCCGGGACCAGCGAACACCAGCCGTTGGACAGCGCCTCGGGCAGCATCGGCACGACGCGATCCGGGAAATAGACCGAGTTGCCGCGCTCGTAGGCGGCCCGGTCCAGCGCATCGCCCGGGCGCACGTACCAAGCGACATCGGCGATGGCGACCATGAGGTGCCAGCCGCCGGGGTTCTTGGGATCGGGGTCCGGCTCCGCCCACACCGCGTCGTCGAAGTCGCGGGCATCGGCGCCGTCGATGGTGACCAGCGGCACCCGACGCAGGTCCTCGCGGCCCTTCAGGGTTGCCGGCCCCGCCGCGTCGGCCTGCTCCAGCGCCTCGGCCGAAAACCGGCTGGGGATGTCGTGGTCGTGCAGCGTGATCAGGCTGATGGAGCGCGGCCCCTGGGTCGCGCCCAGCCGCTCGACAACGCGCGCCTGCCGAAGGCCCAGCCGCGCCGCCCGGCGCACCTCGGCCCACACCAATTCCCCAGGCTCGGCGTCCAACGAGTCGCCGCGCGGCACCACCAGATCATGCCGCGCGCGGCGGTCGATGGGCTTGATCCGGCCCTCGCCGTTGACCACCCGGTAGATGCCGAGCGCCCGGGCCGGCGCCGACGGCAGCCGGCGGATGACCCGGCCCTCGAAGGCGCCCTCGTCGATGGGGCTGAGCCGCGCCAGCACCCGGTCGCCCGTCCCCAGCGCCGCGCGGCTGCGCTTCTCCGGCGCCATGTAGATCACCGGCGGCGCGCCGTCTTCTTCCCAGGCCACCGGCCTTGCCAGCACCTCGCCATCGGTATCGGTGCCGGTGATCTCGAGCACGGTCACCGGCGGCAGCGCCCCCGGCTCGGCATAGCGCCGCCCCCGCCGCCGTTCCAACACCCCGTCGGCCTCCAGCTCCTTCAAGAGCTTCTTGAGCTGCATCTTCTGCGAAGCATCCAACCGGAACGCCCGCGCAATCTCGCGCTTCCCCGCCGCGTCCGGGTTGTCGCGGATATAGGAGACGATCTCGTCCCGGCTCGGGAACGGGGCAGACTTGGCAGATCTACTCAAGGGCTGGATGCAGCCGACTTTGTGCCGGCCTTCGCCGCCGTCTTCTTCCCGCCCGCCTTCTTCGCCCCTTTCGCCTTCGCCCCCGCCTTCGGCTTGGCGCCGGAGCGTTCGGCCTTGGCGGCGAGGATGGCGACGGCGTCTTCGAGGGTGAGGGTGTCGGCGGAGGTGTTCTTGGGCAGCGTGGCGCGGAGGCCCCCGTGCTCGACGTAGGGGCCGAAGCGGCCGGAGCGGAGCTTGACCGGCTTCTTGTCGGCCGGGTGGTTGCCGAGGTCCTTGGCCGAGGTCTTCTTTTTCGCACTCGCCAGCAGGTCGACGGCGCGGTTGATGCCGACGGTGAGCACGTTGTCGTCGCCCTTCAGCGAGACGTAGGTGTCGCCCATGCGCACGTAGGGGCCGAAGCGGCCGATGCCGGCGGTGATCATCTCGCCGGTCTCGGGGTGGGTCGCGATCTCGCGGGGCAGGGCGAGGAGCGCCAGGGCCTTGTTCAGATCGACCGAGCCCGGGTCCATGTCGCGGGTCAGCGAGGCGCGCTTCGGCTTGACCTTTTTCTTGCCTTCGGCCGTCTCGACGCCGAACTGCACGTAATACCCGTAGGGCCCCTTCTTCAGGGTCACGTCCAACCCCGTCTCCGGGTCGGTGCCGAGCGGGCGTTCGCCGTTGGGGGCGGCGGCCTCGGCGGCATCGTTGCTGCCGTCGGCGACGACCAGCGGCCGGGTGAAGCGGCAATCGGGGTAGTTGGAGCAGCCGACGAAAGCGCCGAACTTGCCGAGCTTCAGGTTCAGCCGGCCCTCGCCGCAGGTCGGGCAGGCCCGCGTGTCCTTGCCGTCTTCGCGCTCGGGGAAGAAGTGCGGGCCGAGCAGAGTGTCGAGCGCGTCGAGCACCTTCTTCACCCGCAGGTCCTTGGTTTCGTCGACAGCGGCGCTGAAGCCTTTCCAGAACTCGTCGAGCACCGCCTGCCAGTCGATCCGCCCGCCGGAGATGTCGTCCAGCTTCTCCTCCATCTGGGCGGTGAAGTTGTAGTCGACGTAGTGCTCGAAGAAGCTGGTGAGGAAGGCGGTGACCAGCCGGCCGTGGTCCTCGGGGACGAAGCGGCGGCGGTCGAGCCGCACATAGTTGCGGTCCTGCAGGACAGACAGGATCGAGGCGTAGGTGGACGGCCGGCCGATGCCCAGTTCTTCCAGGCGCTTGACCAGGCCGGCTTCGGTGTAGCGCGGCGGCGGCTGGGTGAAGTGCTGCTCGGCCTCAATGGCGGTGCGCTCCATCGCCTCGCCTTCGTTGAGGTCCGGGAGGATGCGGTCCTCGCCCTCTTCGCCTTGCGCATCGCCGTTGCGCTCGGGATCGTCGCGGCCCTCGCGGTAGACGCGGAAGAAGCCGTCGAAGGCGACCACCGAGCCCGTCGCGCGGAACGCCATCTGTTTGTCCTCGGAGGCGATGTCGACGGCGACTTGGTCGAGGACGGCGGATTCCATCTGGCTCGCCACGGTGCGACGCCAGATCAACGTGTAGAGCTTGAGTTGGGCCTCGTCGAGCACACGCGAGAGATCGGCGGGCTTGCGACGGACGTCGGTCGGGCGCATCGCCTCGTGGGTTTCCTGGGCGTTCTTGGCCTTTGTCTTGTAGGCCCGCGGCTTCTCGGGGAGGTAGCTCTCGCCGTAGGCCTCGCCGATCAGGCCGCGGCAGGCGGCGATTGCCTCGCCGGCCATCCGCACGCCGTCGGTCCGCATGTAGGTGATCAGGCCGACGGTCTCGCCGCCGATCGACACCCCCTCGTAGAGCTGCTGGGCGAGGCGCATGGTCCGCGCCGCGCCGAGGCCGAGCTTGCGCGACGCCTCCTGCTGCAGGGTCGAGGTGGTGAACGGCGGCGCCGGATGGCGACGGGCCTTCTTGCGCTCGATGGTATCGACGGCGAAATCGCGGGCTTCCGCCGCAGCGACGGCGGCCTTCGCCGCGGCTTCGTCGGCGAGGCCGAACTTGTCGAGCTTCTTGCCGTCATACCGGGTCAGCGTCGCTTGCACGGCGTCGCCGGCCTGGGTCTTGAACGTGCCCTCGACGGTCCAATACTCGCGCGGCTTGAATGCCTCGATCTCGGCCTCGCGCTCGCAGACCAGCCGGAGCGCCACCGACTGCACCCGGCCGGCCGAGCGGCTGCCCGGCAGCTTCCGCCACAGCACCGGCGACAGCGTGAAGCCGACCAGGTAGTCCAGCGCCCGGCGGGCCAGGTAGGCATCGATCAGCTCGCGGTCCAGCTCGCGGGGATGGGAGAACGCGTCGACGACGGCGGCCTTGGTGATCTCGTTGAACACCACCCGCTTGACCTCGACGTCCTTCAGCGCCTTGGCATTGGCAAGCAGCTCGCAGACGTGCCACGAGATGGCCTCGCCCTCGCGGTCGGGGTCGGTGGCCAGATACAGGCGCTCGGCGCCGCGCAGTGCCGAGGCGATCTCCTTCACGTGCTTCTGCGAGCGGGGCTCCACTTCCCACGACATGGCGAACCCGTCGTCCGGACGCACCGAGCCGTCCTTGGACGGCAAGTCACGGACGTGCCCGTAACTGGCCAGCACGGTGTAGTCGCTGCCCAGGTACTTGTTGATCGTCTTGGCCTTGGCCGGCGATTCGACGACGACGACGTTCATGAGCCCCGTTGCGGCTGTCCGTCCGCGCGGACGTTGGCGATCAGCGAAATCCGGTTGCCGGGGTGGCGCTCCAGCCGGCCGGCGAGTTCCAGTTCCAGCACGGCGGTGGTAACCACCGCGGGTGACATGTGGCAGGCGCGAACCAGTTCGTCAACCGTGACCGGCACCGGCGAGAGGAATTGTTCGAGCGCGCGGCGGGCGGCGTCGAGGTCGGATCCGGGGACCGCGTCGGGCTCGGGGCCAAGGAAATCCGCGGGGTCCGGCGCGCCCCGCGCGGGCGCCATCTCGGCCAGCACGGTCAGCACGTCCTCGGCGGATTCGGTCAAGGTCGCGCCCTGACGCAGCAGGTCGTTGCCGCCCCGGGAGCGCGGATCGAGGGGCGAGCCGGGCACGGCGAACACCTCCCTCCCCTGCTCCAGGGCCATCCGCGCGGTGATCAGCGAGCCCGAGCGCGGGCCGGCCTCGACGAGGACGGTGCCGCGGGCGACGCCCGAGATCAGCCGGTTGCGGCGGGGGAAGTGGCTGGCCTGGGGCTGCACGCCGGGCTCGACCTCGGAGATCAGCACGCCCCGTTCGGCGATCTCGTCCCTGAGCGCTGCGTTCTCTTCCGGATAGACCACGTCAATGCCGCCGGCGACGACCGCCGCGGTGCCGGTCCCCAAGGTGCCCGCATGGGCGGCGGCATCGATGCCGCGGGCGAGCCCCGAGACCACCAGCACCCCGGCGCCGCCCAAGTCGGCGGCCAGCCGCTGGGCGAAGCGGGTGCCGTTGATGGACGCATTGCGGGCGCCGACCACCGCCACCGCCGGGTTTCCGAACAGGGCGCCGGAGCCGATCATCGAAAGCAACGGCGGCGCATTCTCGATGTGGGCCAAGAGCGGCGGGTAGTCCGGCTCGCTCCGCGCCACCAGCCGCGCGCTGGCAGCCGCCACCGCCTCCATCTCCCGCTCGGCATCGGCGGCAGCACAGGCGGTCATTCCCCGGCCACCCCGCTTGGCCATGTCCGGCAAAGCGTCCAGGGCCCGGCCGGCGCTGCCGAACCGCTCCAGCAATCGCCAGAAGGTGATCGGCCCGACGTTCTCCGAGCGGATCAGCCGCAGCCAATCCATCCGCTCGGCATCGCTCAGCACGCGGGAAGTTGACTCGTTCATCGCGGGCAAAAGTGGGAGATGCACAACCCGGGCGTCAAGGGCGGTGAATGAAGATCAGGAACCGAAGTAGGCGACGTCGAATTCCAAGGCACCGGCGGACTCGGCCATGATGCGATCTGCGGTGCCAATCACCGGGGCTTCGATCGCCCGCGCTACAGCGAGATGCAGCGCGTCGAGGCTGCGGAGCGGGTGGCCGGCGAGATCATCGATGATACGCACCGCGTCGTCCGCCTGACCCGCCGCCAGCGGATACACGATCAGGTGTCCTGCGATGATGTCGCTCTGGAATGCCGAGAAGATGGCTGCCTCGTCGTCGATGGTGAAGTCCCCATTTCGGCGCCGCCGCGCCAGGAGACACTGCAATTCGACCACCGTCAGGCCGCCGATGGCCGCCTCGGGGAGCGCACGCAGATAGCTCTCAACGTCTTCCGAACGGTCCTCTCCGATGTACCACTTTGCAAGCGCGCTGGTATCGATGTAGGGCGCCGTCACCGTTCGTCCCTGTCTTCGCGGACGAGCGTTTCACTGCCGACGCGCTGGCGAGCCACTCGGCGGCGAAGATCGGCATGCGACGGCATGCGCCCCGTTCCTTCCATTGGCAGCAGGCGCGCGATGGCCCTGCCGTGGCGGGTAACCACCAGTTCCCGTTCACCAGCGAGAACGTCATCAAGGCGCGCAAGGACCGTCCGCAATTCCCGAACACTGACTTCGCGCATGAACCGGATCCCGAGCAATGTGTCACATATTAGAAATTGTGACACAAAATCGCCAAATCCGCAACGACGGAGGTCCGATCGCTACGACAACGCGGCTCGCCCTCACTCCTTCTTGGCGCCGATCCTGGGTTCCTCGCCGCGCAGCAGGCGGCGGATGTTGGCGTGGTGGCGGACGAAAGCGAGGACGGTGAGCAGCGCCGCGACCACGGCGATCCGGTCGTCGGCCGACCACACCGAAAGGAACGGCGCGGCGGCGAGCGCCACCAGCGCGGCCAGGGACGAATAGCGGAAGATGGCAACAACAGCGAGCCAGGTGGCGCAAGCCGCCAGCCCCACCGGCCACGCCAGCGCGATCAGCACGCCGAGGGACGTCGCCACCCCCTTACCGCCCTGGAAGCGAAGCCAGACCGGGAAATTGTGGCCGATGACCGCGAACAGCCCGGCGATCAGCGCCGGGTCCGTCCCCCACCGGGTCATCACCAGCACCGCCGCCGCGCCCTTGCCGCCGTCGAGCAGAAGCGTCAGCGCAGCCAGACCCTTGGAGCCGGTGCGAAGAACGTTCGTGGCCCCGATGTTGCCAGAGCCGATGGCGCGGATATCGCCTTTTCCGGTCAGCCGGGTGAGCACCAGCCCGAACGGGATCGCCCCGGCGAGGTAGCCGACCACCGCGGCGATCTGGTGCAAAAGGCCGATGGCGACGCTGCCCGCCTCCATCAGCCGTCGAGCTCGAACACCCGGCGGCCGTCGATGACGGTCATCACCGTGCGGCCCTGGACGGGGCGGTAGTCGAAGGGCGTGTTCTTGGACTTCGAGCGGAGGTCCTGCTCGCGCACCTGCCAGCCGCGTTCGGGATCGAACAGCGCGAGATCGGCAGCGGCGCCTTTATCCAGCCGACCGGCCGGCAGCCCGAGCACGTCGGCGGCCCGATAGGTCATCAGCCCGAGCACCTCGAGCAACGGCAAATGCCCGTTGTGGTGCAGCTCCAGCGACACTGCCAGCAGCGTCTCCAGCCCAATGCCGCCGAACGCCGCCTGTCCGAAGGGCAGCCGCTTGGCGTCCTCGTCTTCGGGCGCATGATCGGAGGCGATGGCGTCGATGGTGCCGTCACGCAAGCCCTCGATCACCGCCTGGCGATCGTCCTCGCTGCGCAGCGGCGGCGACAGCTTGGCGAACGTTCGGTAGTCGCCGACGGCGGTCTCGTTGAGGGCAAAATAGGGCGGCGCCGTGTCGCAGGTCACCGGCAGCCCTCGCGCCTTGGCGGCGCGCACGGCGTCGATAGCCGCCGCCGTCGACAGATGCGCGAAGTGCAGCCGCCCGCCGGTGATCTCGACCAGCCTGAGGTCGCGCTCGACCATCATCACCTCGGCCTGGGTGGGGATGCCGACGAGGCCGAGCCGCGTCGCCATCTCGCCGGCGTTCATGTGGCCGCCGCGGGCGAGGCAAGGCTCCTCCGGGTGCTCGACGACGAGCAGTTCGAAGGTCGCCGCGTAGTTCAGCGCCTGGCGCAGCACCTGGGCGTCGGCCACCGCCTTGATCCCGTCGGTGAACGCCACCGCGCCGGCTTCGGCGAGCATGCCCATCTCGGCCAGTTCAGCGCCGGCGAGGCCCTTGGTCACGGCGGCATAGGGAAACACTTTGGTCAGCCCGAGCAGGCGGACGCGGCGGGCGACGAATTCCACCACCGACACGTCGTCGATCACCGGGTTGGTGTTGGGCAGGCAGACCATCGAGGTGATGCCGCCGGCCGTCGCTGCCTGCCCGGCGGAGCTCAGCGTACTCTTGTGCTCCTCGCCCGGCTCGCGGAGCTGCACGCGGATGTCAACCAGCCCCGGACACAGGCACAGCCCCCGGCAATCGAAGACCGCGGCGCCGTCGGGGACGCCGCCGTCGAACAGGCCGGCGCCGACGTCGGCGATGGTCTCGCCGTCGGTCAGCAATCCGCCGGCCGCGTCCAGGCCCGTTGCCGGGTCGAGCAGGCGGGCGTTGACGTAGGCGACCCGCGCGCCGTTCCGGTCGATGTCCCCCGTCATCCCCGGTGCCTCTTAGATGTTCCCGGCGCCCGGATCGGGCAGGTTGCGGGTGAGCATGTCCAGACAGGCCATGCGCACGGCGACGCCCATCTCGACCTGCTCGCGGATGACGCTGCGCCCATAGTCGTCGGCGACCAGGGAGTCGATCTCGACGCCGCGGTTCATCGGCCCGGGATGCATGATCAGCGCTTCCGGGTGGGCGGCGCCCAGCTTGTCGTAATCGAGGCCGAAGAAACGGAAGAACTCGCGGATGGACGGCAGGTAGTTGCCGGCCATGCGTTCGGTCTGCAGGCGCAGCATCATCACGATGTCGCAGCCGTCGAGGCCGGCCTTCATGTCCTGGAACACGCTGACGCCGAGCCGTTCGGCGGCGGCCGGGATCAGCGTCCGGGGGGCGATCAGCCGCACCTCGGCGCCCATGGTGTTGAGGAGATGGATGTTGGACCGCGCCACCCGCGAGTGCGCGATATCGCCACAGATGGCGACGCGAAGGCCCGACAGCCTGCCGACCCGGCGGCGGATGGTCAGTGCGTCGAGCAAAGCCTGGGTCGGGTGTTCGTGGCTGCCGTCACCGCCGTTGATGACGGCGCAGTTGACCTTCTCCGACAACAGCTTCACCGCGCCCGACTCCGGATGGCGCACGACCAGCACGTCGGGGTGCATGGCGTTCAGCGTCATCGCCGTGTCCATCAGCGTTTCGCCCTTGCGCACGGCGCTGGTCGAGACCGACATGTTGATGACGTCGCCGCCGAGCCTTTTTCCCGCCAGTTCGAAGGACGTCCGCGTGCGGGTCGAGGCCTCGAAGAACAAGTTGATGATCGTCCGCCCGCGCAACACGGACTTCTTCTTGTCGACCTGGCGGTTCTGCTCGACGTAGCTCTCCGAGCGGTCGAGCAGCGCGGTGATCTCCAGCGGGGAAAGGCCTTCGATGCCCAGCAGGTGCTGGCGCGAAAAAGTGTCGAGGCCGGGTCCGTCGGTCATGAGCCGCGACTATACGGTCCGGGCGGCGACGGGCGCAAGGCGGACGGCATCACGATCCCCCGCCCCCTTAAAACCCGAATTACGCGAAGACCTCTTCTGGTAATTCCGACCAGATGTCGATAGGTTGGGCTCGGGATTCCCCTATCGGGATATGGACTGTGACCGCAGGCATGAACAGCGGCCCGCGCGACTCGAAGAACGGGCGAATCGGTCTCGACTCCGGCGACGATTCGGCGAGGCCGGACGGCCCGGCGGGGCTCTCTATCCGCGACGGCGAGCCGCTGTATCGGGCCCTGGTCGCCAACATCCAGAACGGGCTGTTCCTCATCGCCGACCATCGCCTTCTGCTGGTCAACGAGGCGTTCGCGCAGATGGTCGGCTACCCGCTGGCCGACCTGATCGGTCAGGAGTTCCTCGACTTCGTGGCGCCGGAGGACCGGGATCTCGTCGTCGACCGCTATCGCCGCCGCCAGGCCGGCGAGGACCTGCCGTCGCTCTACGATTTCCGCCTATTACACCGCGACGGAGAGACTCGCATCCACGTGCTGGTGAGTGTCGGCGTTATGCCGCTGGACGACGGGCGGATGGCCACCGTCGGCACCCTCAAGGACATCACCGAGGCTAAGCAGGCCGAAGAAGCGCTCCGCGACAGCGAGGAACGGTTCCGCAACCTCGTCGAGGGCTCGATCCAGGGCATCATCGTCCATCGCGACTTCAAGCCGCTGTTCGTCAACAAGGCCCTGGCGGAGATCTTCGGCTACGCGTCCGCCGATGACATCCTCGCGCTGGACTCATATCTCGACCTGATCGCGCCCCACGAGCGCGACCGCCTGCTCGGCTACGCGGCGCTCCGGCGCATGGGCCGCGAGGCGCCGCAGACCTACGAGTACGAGGGGCTGCGGAAGGACGGCTCGGTGGTGTGGGTGGAGAACCGGGTCCGCCGCATCACCTCGAGGGATGGCCCGGCGACCCAGTCGACCCTGGTCGACATCACCCAGCGCAAACGGGCCCAAGAGCAGGTCCTGCACTTGGCGAGCCACGATCCGCTGACCGGGCTGCCCAACCGCGCCCTCGGCCGCGACCGGCTGATGCTGGCGCTGGCCCGCGCTCGGCGCAGCGGCAGCCGCGCCGCGGTGCTGTTCATCGACCTCGACGGCTTCAAGGCGATCAACGACAGCCTCGGCCACGCCACCGGCGACGACCTGCTGGCAGAGCTGGCGCGCCGGCTGTCGGCCGGCGTGCGCGAGAGCGACACCGTCGCCCGCTACGGCGGCGACGAGTTCCTGTTCGTGCTGTTCGATATCGCCGACGACCATGCGGCGGAGCGGGTCGCCGAGATGCTGCTGGCCACCGTCAGCCGGCCGCTCCAGCTGCAGGGACGCGAGGTTTCGGTCGGCGCCAGCATCGGCATCGCGGTGTTTCCCGACCATGGCGATACGCCCGAAGCCCTCCTGTCCGCCGCCGACGCCGCCATGTACGCGGCCAAGCAGTCGGGGCGGAACCGCTACCGCTTCGCCGAGACGGCCTGAGCCCCGGCTTCACACGAAGACGATCAGCACCACCGGTATTGTGACGATGGCGGCGAGGGTCGTCGCGGTGATCACGCCGGCCATGATCGGCGCGTCGCCGCCCATCTGCCGCGCCATCACGTAGGCCGACGCCGAGCCCGGCAGGGAGGCGTAGAGGATGGCCACGGCGGCTTCGACGCCGTCGACGCCGTCGACGCCGAGGATCAGGCAAAGGACCACCGTGACCACCGGCAGGACGGCGAGCTTTAGGGTCGTGGTGACAGCGACGGTGCGCCCGGCCAGCCGGACGGCGGCGAGGTCGAGCCCAGCGCCGACGGCCAGGAGCGCGATCGGCAGCGAGGCGCGGCCGAGAATCTCCAGCGTCGGGCCGATCAACGGCGGCAAACCGATGCCGGTGACGTTCAGGGCAAGGCCCAGCAGGCAGGCGACGATCAGCGGGTTCTGCAGCACCGGAACGACGACAGCGCGCCAGCCGCGCGGCCGGCCGGCCGGCGACGCGTAGGTGATCAGGGCGACGACGCTGATGAAGTTGACCAGTGGCACGGCGACGGTGATACACAGGCTCACCGCGGTCAGACCGGCATCGCCATAGAGCGCCACCGCGGCGGCGACACCGACGTAGACGTTGGGCCGCACACTGCCCTGGATCAGCGAGGTGAACTTGGGGCCGTCGAGTCCGAGGGGCCGGCGCAGCAGCCAGTTCGAGGCAACGACCAGCAGGATGCCGCCGACCAGCGCCGCCAGCATCGGCCACACGTCCAGGCCGCCGAGGTCGGCGGACGCGGCGTTGGCGACGAGCAGCGCCGGAAAGAACAGGTAGAAGGTCACCCGCTCGGCCGGCTCCCAGAAGGCATCGGAGATGATCCGCGTGCGGCGGAACACGTAGCCCAGCAGGATGACGATGAACACCGGGATGAGGGCGCCGAGGATTCCGCTCATCGTCCGTCCACCGCCTGCGTCTGGGCGGCGCCTATGGCATCTAGCGCGCCCTGGAGGATGTAGGCGGCGGCGGCCTTGTCGATGACCGTGGCGCGGCGCTTGCGGGTCAAGTCGGCCTCGCGGATCAGCATCCGCTCCACCGCCGCCGTCGACAGCCGCTCGTCCCAGAACGCCGCCGGCAGGTCGACGACGCCAAGAAGGTTGGCGGCGAACTGCCGTACCGACTGGCATCGCGGTCCCTCGGTCCCGTCCATGGAGACCGGCAGACCGAGGACGAGGCCGCCAACGCCGTGCTCGGCGGCGATGTCGGCGAGCCTGCGGGAATCGTCCGTGAACCGTCGGCACCGAATCGTCTCGAAGGGCGTGGCGATGGAAAGCGTCACGTCGGAGAGCGCCAGCCCGACGGTCTTCGCGCCCACGTCCAGCCCGAGGAGCCGTTTCCCCGTGGGCATCCGTTCCTTCAATTCGGTCAATGCGACGATCGGCATGGCCCAACACATGCACGCATCGCCCCGGTCCAGCAACCGGGAAAAGCAACCGCGGCCGAGGCCGGGCCAACCCGCGAGGCGGGAAACCGGATACACCGGCTTCACGTGGTGATGGATGGCGTTGTCGCGCTGATGTAACATGGTGCTTGGCTGATCGGGTTTGCTGCTGCGACGGAACGCACAACCCATGGTTTTGGCGCCCGCACGGTCCCGGCCTTGTCTTCGCCGGTTCTTCTCTCTCTGGGATGGACCGGTCCGTCTTGGACTGGCCGCCCTATCCGTAACCGCAATTGTTCTGACCGCATCGGGTGCTGCGTCCCAGGACGCCCCGCCCTCGGACCCGCCACTGAAGTTTCGCGGCGTCGAGGTCGAGCCGGTGAGCGGCCGGTACCTGGTCGCCAAGGACGTCAACATCCGCTCGGAGCCGAAAACCGCCAGCGCCCGGCTCGGCAGCCTGCGCCAGGGGACGCGGGTCGACGGCGTCGGCATGGTCAAGGGCGGCGCCTGGCTGGCGGTGCGCCAAGACGGCAAAGACCTCGGGTTCGTTTACGCACCGGTGATGCTGCCGTTGATCGACGGAACGCTCGATCAGGACCTGACCGGCAAGACCAAAACGCCAGCCGGCGCCGATTGCGGCTACACCGTGCATCATGTCGGCAAGTCCGTCGTCGAAGTCGAGGACCTGGAAATCTCGGACTACGAGATCGCCTTCGACTGCGCCCGCGGCGAGCGGTCCCTCGCGTTCCAGGGCGTCATGTTCATCACCGAAGCGCCGTATCTGCTGACCCGCAAGCCCATCTACCAGATCACCGTCGACGTTCCCGACGTCGCTCCCGGTATCGACGAGGTGTTGTCGGCGACGTCCCTTTACGAACCGCGCAAGGGCCGGACCGTGTTCGATTCGGCCGGACCCAACTCCTTTGCCGACAGACCCGAGAAGCGGACCCGGGCCAGCGCCGACGTCCGCGAGGTGCTCGGCGCGGCGATCGCCATGGCCATCGAATCCTGGTCGGATACCGCCTGGGGGGCGATCGCTGGCGACACCGTTGCCGAACAGGAGGATACGCCCGAGCCGGAGATGTCCGTGCAGACGGGCCCCGAAGGACGCGCCGAAGAATCGGCCGAGACCCCGCCGCCCGAGACGCCCTGACTCGCCGCGCCGCCCGCCGGCGGGCTTGCGGCTCGCCTGAGGCGGGTGCTACTTTCCGCGCCTCGCCGCCGGGGCGTTTCCGGCGGTTTTCCGTTTCGTCGCCCCCACCGGCCGGAGCCCCGCCGTCATGTCGCTGGACAGGACCGACGTCCGCAAGATCGCCTTCCTCGCCCGCGTGCGCGTGGCCGAGGACCAACTCGACGGGCTGGCCGGCGAACTCTCTAACATCCTCGGCTGGGTCGAACAGCTTGGCGAGGTGGATACCGACGGCGTCGCGCCGATGACCAGCGTCGGCGAGATGGTGCTGCCGCGCCGCACCGACGCCGTCACCGACGGCGGCGACCCCGACGGCGTGCTGGCCAACGCGCCGAAGCCGGAGGGCGCCTACTTCGCCGTGCCGAAGGTGGTCGAATGAGCGCGGCGCTGACCGATCTCGGCATCGCCCAGGCTCGCGCCGGGCTGGCCAGCGGCGCGTTCTCGGCCGTCGAACTGGCCGAGGCGCACATCCGTGCCATCGAAGGGGCGCGCGACCTCAACGCCTTCATCACCGAGACGCCGGACATCGCCCTCGCGCGGGCCAAGGACTCCGACGCCCGACGGGCCAAGGGTGAGACGCGCGGACCGATGGACGGCGTTCCCGTCGCGGTCAAGGACCTGTTCTGCACCGAGGGCGTGCCGACCTCCGCCGGCTCGCACATCCTCGACGGTTTCACGCCGACCTACGAATCGACGGTCAGCGCCAAGCTGCGGGACGCCGGCGCGGTAATGTTGGGCAAGACCAACCTGGACGAGTTCGCCATGGGCTCGTCGAACATCACCAGCTACCACGGCCCGGTGCACAACCCCTGGGGGCCCAAGGACGGCCTCGAGTTGGTGCCCGGCGGCTCGTCCGGCGGCTCGGCGGCGGCGGTCGCCGGCCGGCTGGCACCCTGCGCCACCGGCACCGACACCGGCGGCTCCATCCGCCAGCCGGCGTCGTTCTGCGGCATCGTCGGCATGAAGCCGACCTATGGCCGGTGTTCGCGCTGGGGCATCGTCGCCTTCGCCTCGTCCCTCGATCAGGCCGGGCCGATGACCCGCTCCGTCGAAGACGCGGCGATCATGCTGGGCGCCATGGTCGGGCACGACCCCAGGGACTCGACGTCGGCGCCAGTCGAGGTGCCGGACTTCGCCGGAGCGCTGACCGGCAACATCCGGGGACTGCGGGTCGGCATTCCCGCCGAATACCGCATCGACGGCATGCCGGGCGAAATCGAGGCCCTGTGGCAGGACGGCGTCGCCTGGCTGAAGGACGCCGGCGCCGAGGTGGTCGACGTCTCCCTGCCCCACACGCGCTATGCCCTGCCGACCTACTACATCGTTGCCCCGGCCGAGGCGTCTTCGAACCTCGCCCGCTACGACGGGGTCCGCTTCGGCCTCCGCGTCCCCGGCGAGTCCCTCGATGAGATGTACGAGAACACCCGCGGTGAGGGTTTCGGCGCCGAGGTCCGCCGCCGGGTGCTGATCGGCACCTACGTGCTGTCCGCAGGCTACTACGACGCCTATTACCTGAAGGCGCAGAAGGTGCGCACGCTGATCGCTCGCGACTTCGAAAATGCCTTCGAGACCGCCGATGTGATCCTCACCCCGACCGCACCCTCGGAAGCCTTCGCCGTCGGCGAGAAGATGGACGATCCGGTGGCCATGTACCTGAACGACGTGTTCACCGTGCCGGCGAGCCTCGCCGGGCTGCCGGCGATCTCGGTGCCGGCCGGCCTCGGCGCCGGCGGCCTGCCGCTGGGCCTGCACCTGATCGGCGGGCCGTTCGACGAGGAGACCATGTTCCGCACCGCCGGCGTCCTCGAATCCGCCGCCGGCTTCACGGCCCGGCCGGGGGGCGGGTTGTGACCTACCTGATCCAAGGCGAGACAGGGGACTGGGAGGTCGTCATCGGCCTCGAGATCCATGCCCAGGTGATCTCGCGGGCGAAGCTGTTCTCCGGCGCCGCCACCGACTTCGGCAGCGAGCCCAATGCGCAGGTGTCGCTGATCGACGCCGCCTTCCCCGGCATGCTGCCGGTGATCAACGAGTATTGCGTCGAACAGGCGGTTCGGACCGGCCTCGGGCTCAAGGCGGCGATCAACCGCGAGAGCGTGTTCGAGCGGAAGAACTACTTCTACGCCGACCTGCCTGCCGGTTATCAGATCTCCCAGTACCAGCATCCCGTTGTCGGCGAGGGCACCATCACCCTCGACCTCGCCGACGGCTCGACCCGCGCCGTCGGCATCGAGCGTCTGCACCTGGAGCAGGACGCCGGCAAGTCCCTGCACGACCAGGACCCGAGGCGCACCTACATCGACCTCAACCGGGCCGGCGTCGCACTGATGGAGATCGTCTCCAAGCCGGACATTCGCTCGCCCGAGGAGGCCGGGGCGTACCTGCGCAAGCTGCGCTCGATCCTCCGCTACCTCGGCACCTGCGACGGCAACATGGAACAGGGCTCGCTGCGGTGCGACATCAACGTCAGTGTGCGGCCGGCCGGCAACAACCAACTGCGCACCCGCGCCGAGGTGAAGAACGTCAACTCCGTGCGCTTCGTCATGCAGGCCATCGAGCACGAGGCCGAGCGCCAGGTCGAGGTCTACGAATCCGGCGGCGAGGTGGTGCAGGAGACGCGGCTCTACGATCCCGGCCGCGGCGAAACCCGGTCCATGCGGGCCAAGGAGTTCGCCCACGACTACCGCTATTTCCCCGATCCCGACCTGTTGCCGCTACGCCTCGACGACGCCTGGATCGAGGGCATCCGCGCCTCGCTCCCCGAACTGCCGGACGACAAGAAGCAGCGCTTCATCGCCGACTACGGCATCAGCGCCGACGATGCCGGCGTGCTGGTCGCCGAGCGCGAGACGGCCGACTTCTTCGAGGCCGTGGCCCGTGGCCGCGACCCCCGCGCCGCCGCGAGCTGGGTGGCCACCAGCCTGTTCGCCGTGCTCAACAAGCAGGGCTTGAACATCGCCGACTCACCGATCTCGGCCGACAACTTGGGCAGGCTCCTCGACCTCATCGCCGACGACACCATCTCCGGGCGCATCGCCAAGGAGGTGTTCGAGATCATGGTCGACACGGGCGGCGACCCGGCCGCCATCGTCGAAGAGAAAGGCCTGACCCAGATCACCGATACCGGCGCCATCGAGGCCGCGGTGGACGCCGCCATCGCCGCCGGCACCGCCCAGGTCGAGCAGTACAAGTCCGGCAATGAGAAGGTCCTGGGCTGGTTCGTCGGTCAGGTGATGAAGGCGACCCAGGGCAAGGCCAACCCCCAGGCCGTCAACGAGTTGTTGCGCCGGAAGCTGGCGAAGTAATCCTTGGGCTGTTCATCGGAAGGCGGGAACGTCAGGGTACTCTCGGGCGGCATGCTTCGACACGGCGCTGCCGCGCCTGCTCAGCATGAGGATCGGGAGATTGCGTAAAGACTCCCCTCATCCTGAGCAGCGGCGGAGCCGCGTGTCGAAGGATGTTTGAATGGCGGCTGGGCGGCGCGAATTGGACGAGGGCCGCGGCGTCAATCGCGCGCGAGGACGGTGCCCATGGCGCGGGCCAGGGCGATGTCGCGCTCCTGGTCGGCCGCGGCCGCCGCCGGCACCGCGGTGTCGCCGAACGCCGTCCACAGGCCGCCGATGCCGATCCAGCCGATGGCCAACACCGCGATCCACACGGTGATCGCCCGCCGCCAACTCTGCCGGTCCCGAAAAAGCCTCTTCTTGCGCGACATTCCGATGCTCCCTGTCGGCGCGCGCGACAGTCCTTCTGACCGTCCGCGCGACGCAGTCCTCTCAAAGCTTTCGATGATACGCGTTTCGGTCGAGGGGGCGCGGCGGCATCGGTATAGATGCGTTATCCGAACGCGTAGCGCGGTCGGCGCCGTTGGCACGCCCCGGCGCGCGGCGTTCGCCGCGGCGGCGCTCCATCAGCAGGTCTTCCAGCAGCCTCGGGTCGTTGATCTGCTCGGCCCGCACCATTCCGGGGTAGCGGAGCAGCGCCTTGGCCAGCCGTTCGGCCCGGTCGGGCGCGGTAAGATAAAGGAATTCGCGGAACGCCCGGCTGCGCCCCTCCCAGGATGTATCGCGGCGGGCGACGGCGCCGAATTGTGCGGCAATGGCGTGCACGTCTCCGTCCACCGGCTTGGCGTTCTTGGCATGGGCCAGTCGCGCGGCAATGACGGTCATCATAACAACCAGGGTTCCTCCCCAACCCGCAAGTTCAACCCCTGACTCGCCGATTATAACAGCGGATTGGAGGCGGGCACAATTCGCAAGTGCAACAATTTGGTCACAAATCAAAATCTACCCTCCGTTTCCGGCGTTTGAACACGCCGAGATTGGCCCGTGACAGCGCCGGCGCGACCGGATAGGAACACCCAAGCCGATTGGAGAGGATGCGGTATTGGCAATGGAACGGGCTTCGCTGTTCGAACGGCGGCTGAAAACGACCATCACGGTGGTGCTGCTGGTCATCGCCGTCGTGCTGCTGGGCGGGTTGGAGGTCGGGCTCAGGCTGTTTGCGCCGATGGCCATCGGCACCGCCGGCTACGTCCGTTCCCAGAACGGCCTCGTCTACGGCTGGGGGTTTGATCCCCAGCAGATGGTCCGAGTCGAGGACCCGGACACTGGCGAGGTCTATCTGGACCGGGTCAACAGCCGCGGCTGGCGCGACCGCGAGCGTACTTTCGACAACCCGTCGGGCACCTTCCGAGTGCTGGTGATGGGCGATTCCAACGCGTTCGGCTACATCGTCCCCGGCCGGGCGCTCTACAACCGGGTGCTGGAAGACCGGCTGCGCGCAGAAGGCTACAACGCCGAGGTGCTGATCATGGGCAACGCCGGCTGGGGCACGGACCAGGCCCTGGAAGCGTTCAAGCGCGAGGGCCAACGCTACCGCCCCGATCTCGTCGTCCTGCACTTCAGCGAAACCGATATCCACGACAACGTCTACTACCGCGACCCCGGCAAATTCGGCCGCCGGAAGCCGTTCTATTACGAGATCGACGATTCGGGTGCCCTCGTCCGCCGGGTCAACGAACGGTTCAAAGAGACCCGCGGCCGCATCAAGCGCCAGTACGTGATTGCGCAGTCGGAGATTCTCAAGCGGCTGTGGGTGTTGAGGACGGCGTTCAAGCACCGCGGCAAACCGGCTTACGTTTTCGGCAACAACCAGAGCATTCAGCTTCGCTTCCTGCTCGGCAAGGATGGCGCCAAGCGGCTGTTCGGCGCCCTCGGCACCGCCGCCAAGGCGGGTTTCGACCTCGCCGCGCTGGAGGCCGCCATCGACGCCGCCGGCCTCGGCGAACACCGCACCGCCATCACCCGCATCGCCGAGAACCGGCACTTCCACGAACACTGGTTTCCCCCCTACTACCACCAGCAGCACAACGACTACGACGGCGCCGAATGGCGGCTCTACTTCGCCCTCGTCGAGGCCATCCAGGAGGTGGCGGAAAGCAACGGCGCCAGGCTGGCGATCCTCTCGGACAACGACATCGGCCATTACGACTGGGACCTCGCATGGCACCGCATCGCACCGGGGGAAGAGGCCAAGGCGCGCTTCCTCGGCGTCACCGCCAGGCTCGCCGCCTTCGCCGCCGAACGCGGCATCGGCATGGTCAAGACGGTGTCGCCGATGACCCGGGCCCGCAACGATGCCCATCCAAACATCGCCGGCAATGCGGCGATCGCCGAAAACTTGTACCGTTACCTGATGGCGCACCATGGCGAGGCGCTGGCCGCCCGTCGCGCGGCAGCCAAGCAAGGAGCACGCGGCTCGTGATCGATCTCTACACCTTCGGCACGCCCAACGGCCGCAAGGCTTCGGTAATGCTGGAGGAGGTCGGCCTGCCCTATGCCGTCCATGTCGTCGACATCGGCAAGGGCGACCAGTTCGACCCGGCCTTCGTCGCCGTCAACCCCAACAGCAAGATCCCGGCGATCGTCGACCCGGACGGACCCGACGGCCCGCCGATCACTGTGTTCGAATCGGGCGCCATCCTCGTCTACCTGGCGGAGAAGACGGGGAGCCCAATGTGGCCCGCCGACCCGCGCCAACGCTACACCGTGCTGCAGTGGCTGATGTTCCAGATGGGCGGCGTCGGGCCGATGTTCGGCCAGGCCAACCATTTCCTCAAATTCGCCAAGGAAGACGTCCCTTACGGCAAGACGCGCTACCACGACGAAGCCAAGCGGCTCTATGGCGTGCTCGACCGGCAGCTCGACGACGCGGCGTTCGTCGCCGGCGACTATTCGATCGCCGATGTCGCCACCTACCCTTGGGTGGCGCGTCACGATTTCCATCAGGTGGACCTCGCGGACTATCCTGCGGTGGCGCGGTGGTTCGAGACGATCTCGGCGCGGCCGGCGGTGCGACGGGGCATGGAGGTACCGAAATGAGTGTGCTGGAAAACGACTCGGTCAAGCGGGTGCAGACGGCCCTCGCCGACGCCGGGTCCGAGGCCCGTGTCATGGAACTGGCGGACACGGCGCGGAGCGCCAAGGATGCCGCCGCGTCCATCGGCACCGAGCTGGGGTCCATCGTCAAGTCTTTGGTGTTCACCGTCGGCGGCCAGTCGGTGATGGCGCTGGTCTCGGGCGACCGCAATTGCCGCGAGGACCAGCTGCCGCGGGTGTTCAACCTGAAGGGCGACGTCAAGCGCGCCGACGCCGACGCGGTGAAGGCGGCGACCGGATTCTCCATCGGCGGCGTCGCCCCGGTGGGCATGACCGGGTCGATGCCGGTGGTCATCGACGTCGGGCTGAAGCGCTTCGAGACGGTCTACGCGGCGGCCGGACATCCGCACTGCGTGTTTCCCACTTCGGCCGCCGAGCTCCGGCGGATGACCGACGGGCTGATCTCCTACGCCATCGCCAGCGAGGCTTAGGGTCGAGACGCGCCCCGGTTCGTCGACAGGGGCCGGTCGGGGTTGTCAAACCGCCTAGGGTTTTCTAGCCTGCGCGAACCCGACGCCGGCGGCCCTCAGGCACGCGTTCGACGCGCAACCCACGAGAGCGGGCGTCCCGGATTGGACTGGACAGGTGGCCGAGCGGCTGAAGGCGCTCCCCTGCTAAGGGAGTATGGGTCAAAAGCCCATCGAGGGTTCGAATCCCTCCCTGTCCGCCACCAAGCCTCTGAGTTCAGAGAATTTCTCGCTTCTCCGCAGGGCGGCATCGAATTCCCCCGCATTCCGCGGGCCTCAGCGCCTGCCCCCTCGCCAACGCCCACCGGAGACGCTCCGGATTCGGGTCTCCAGGGCCGTCGCGCCCCCATTTTCTCTGCGGGCCGGTTCGACGGTGGGAGTTCACGGGTCGGCGAGACCCTCACCGATGTCGTCCTCGTCCTCGGTCTTGAAATGATCGTCGATCCTTGACGCGATCGAAGCGAGCAGTGTCGTCAACGCGGCCGGCGTCACGACGTCCGCGTCGCGGCCGGCGTGGGTTGGCTGCAACCGAGGTCGCGGAGACGGCCGTCTTCGAGGCCGTACACCCAGCCGTGTACCGCGACCCGCTGACCGCGCTCCCAGGCCTTGCGGACGATGTCGAGTCGAGCCACGCGTTCGACTTGTGCCTCGGTGCTGCGTTCGCAAAGGAGGTTCAAGCGAGCGTCTTCGTCGCCGATCGCCAGGAGCTCGTCGGCGAAGCGCCGCGCCGTGTCGCGCACGCGGTCGAGCCAACGATCGATGGTGTCGGAGCCGGTTTCGTGCATCGCCGCCCGGATACCGCCGCAGCCATAGTGGCCGCAGACGATGATGTTCTTGACGCAAAGCACGTCAACGGCGAACTCGATCACCGCGAGTGCGTTGGTGTCGGCCTCGTTGATCAGGTTTGCAATGTTGCGGTGGACGAAAACCTCCCCAGGAGCGAGGCCGGTGATCGTGTTGGCCGGGACCCGGCTGTCGGAACACCCGATCCACAGATACGTCGGATGCTGGCCGGCGGCCAGCCGATGGAAGTACTCCGGATCGGACTGCGTCTGCCGCCGGGCCCAGTCCGCGTTGTATTCGAAGATGTCTTGGATCACCGGTCCTACTCGGCGGCCCCCCATGATGCCCGGTCTCGGGCCGCACCCGTTGCCGCCAGCCGCGTGCGGACGATCTGGTAGCCCGGCCGCCAGATGTAGCGCACCGGCGCGCTGAGCATGTGAACGAGCCGGGTGAACGGGAAGATCAGCAGGATCGTCAGGCCCAGGAAGAGGTGCAGCTTGAAGATGAAGGCGGTGTCCGCAACGAAGTCGGCGGCACCCGCCTGGAACGTGAAGATACCCAGCGCCCACGCCATAAACTTGACCATCTCCTCGCCGTCGAGGTGCCCGAGCGAGACGAAGATCGTCAGCAGGCCGAGGACGAGCTGGACGGTCAGGATGATCAGGATTGCGGTGTCAGAAAAGCTTGAGACGGCCCGCACCCGTGAGTCGAACAGGCGGCGATGCAGGAGCATCAGGGCACCGATCAGGCAGACGACGCCGGCGATCCCACCGACGACGACCGCCATCACCTGCTTGAATCCGTGGCCGATGCCCATCGCATCGAAGACCTCGATCGGCGTCAGCAGCCCGACGAAGTGGCCGAGGAAGACGATCAGGATGCCGACGTGAAACAACACCGAGCCCCAGATCAGCTGCCGGCGCCGCAGAAGCTGGCTCGACCCCGAGCGCCACGTGTAGGGCTCGCGGTCGTAGCGGACGATCGAGCCGAGCACGAAGACGGCGAGACAGATGTAAGGGTAGATGCCGAAAAGGAACGTGTTCATCGATACGTCTCCTCAGCTCGCCCGCACGTGCGGGCCGAGCGGCTCGCCGTGTTCCGGCGCCGCCGCCATTTGGTTCAGGATCTCGTTCGCCTGCGCGCAGCCCTGGGACGGGTCCGGCGCGGCGGCGAACTCGACCGCCGCAGCCTCCCACTCGCGGTCGAGCGCCTCGAGGTCGTCGGGAGTGTCATCGGGCTCGGCGAGCAGCGCTTCCACGTCCGCTCGTTCCGCCTTTCCCCCCGCCAGCGCCTCGAGCGCGTACAAGGCCGACGCGTAAATGCTCTTGCGCTTGCGAAGGCGCTCGCGCAGGGCCGTGAGTACGTGAAGGGGCTCGGCGAGCAGGGCGCGGGCCTCGTCCGTCGGCAGCGTCGAGAGGAACTCCAACAGCAACGGCAGATAGTCCGGGAGTTCGCGGGCGTCGATCCTCAGACCGTGCCGCTCGTAGAGCGCCATGAGATCGACCATGGCCTGTCCTCGGTCGCGGCTTTCGCCGTGAACATGCTCGAAGAGGTGGAGCGACAGCGAGCGCGTGCGATCGAACAGGTGGACGTAGCGCTCCTGGACGTCGTAGAGGTCGCCGGATGCCAGATCGTCGATCAGGGCACCGAGCATCGCGCGGTCCGAATCGTCGAACAGGGCCTCGGCGTCGAGCACGGCCTTCAGCTCGGGCGCCGACGCCTGAAGCTCGGCTGTCGGATAGGACAAGAGCAGCGACAACACCTGGAAAGTCTTAGCCATCACGAGACCTCCTCGGGCATCGGGGCCTTGCGGCGCGTGCCGCCGAACAGGCTGGCCTCGTTCATGCCGCCGGATGCCTCATTGCCGAAACTGAAGCCGCAAGCCCCGTGCAGCTCGTAGGCATCCTCGCCGACCTCGCGGTGCGTTGTTGGAATCACGAAACGGTCCTCGTAGTTGGCGATAGCCATCAAGTGGTACATCGCCTCGATCGCGTCTGCCGAAAGCCCGACACGTTCGGCGATGTCCGGCCGGGGTACACCCTCCACGGTCTTCCACCGCATGTAGGCCCGCATCGCCAGCATTCGCTCCAGCGCCTGCGCGACGGGCTCTTCCTTGCCGCCGGTCAACAGGTTTGCGAGGTAGCGGAGCGGAATGCGCAGCGACCGCACGTCGGGCATGTCGCCATCGACGCCGATGCTGCCGGCTTCCGCCGCCGACTGGATCGGCGATAGTGGCGGTACGTACCAGACCATCGGCAAGGTTCGGTATTCCGGATGCAATGGGAACGCGACCTTCCAGTCCATCGCCAGCTTCCAGATCGGCGAGTTGCGCGCCGACTCGAGCCACGCCTCGGGCACGCCGTCCCGTCTGGCCTGTTCCTGGACCTGTGGATCGTGCGGGTCGCAAAAGATGTCCAGATGCCCCTGATACAGATCCTTCTGATCAACCTCTGAGGCTGCCTCCTCGATGCGGTCCGCGTCGTAGAGCACGACGCCCAGGTAGCGGATGCGCCCAACGCACGTTTCGGAGCAAACGGTCGGCTGGCCGGCCTCGATGCGGGGATAGCACAGGATGCATTTCTCGGACTTACCCGTGGACCAGTTGTAGTAGATCTTCTTGTAGGGGCATCCGGAGACGCACATCCTCCAGCCGCGGCACTTCTCCTGATCGATCAGGACGATGCCGTCCTCCTCGCGCTTGTAGATCGCGCCCGACGGACACGACGCGACGCACGTTGGATTGAGGCAATGCTCGCACAGGCGCGGCAAGTACATCATGAATGTGTTTTCGAACTCGCCGTAGATGTCCTTCTGGACACCCTCGAAATTCGTATCCTTCGACCGCTTCCCGAACTCGCCGCCGAGGATCTCCTCCCAGTTCGGCCCCCACTCGATCTTCTCCATCCGCTCGCCGGTGATCAACGAGCGCGGCCGGGCCGTCGGCATCGCCTCGCTCTCCGGCGCCGTCTGCAGGTGTTCGTAGTCGAAAGTGAAGGGCTCGTAGTAGTCGTCGATCTCGGGCAGGTCCGGGTTGGCGAAGATCTTTGAGAGGATCCACCATTTCGGCCCCATCCTTGGCTGCAATTTGCCGTTGGCGGTGCGGACCCAGCCGCCGTTCCAGCGGTCCTGGCTCTCCCACTCCTTCGGATAGCCGATGCCCGGCTTGGTCTCGACGTTGTTGAACCACGCGTATTCCATGCCCTCTCGGTTGGTCCAGACGTTCTTGCACGTCACAGAGCAGGTGTGGCACCCGATGCACTTGTCCAGGTTCAACACCATGCAGATTTGCGCCCGGATTTTCATTCCGCTGCCTCCAGCATGTCGGCGGCCGGCCCTTCGAGCCAGTTGACCTTGGTCATCTTGCGGACGACGATGAATTCGTCGCGGTTGGCACCGACGGTTCCGTAGTAGTTGAAGCCGTAAGCCTGCTGCGCGTAGCCGCCGATCATGTGCGTCGGCTTGACTACCGCGCGGGTCACCGAGTTGTGGATGCCGCCCCGCTGGCCCGTCACCTCGGACCCGGGCACGTTCACGATCTTCTCCTGGGCGTGGTACATCATGACCATGCCCTCATTGACGCGCTGGGAGACGACGGCCCGGGCGACCAACGCGCCGTTGGTGTTGTAGGCCTCGATCCAGTCGTTGTCCTCGATCCCGGCCTTGGCCGCGTCGGCTTCCGACATCCAGATTATCGGCCCGCCGCGCGACAGCGTCAGCATCAGGAGGTTGTCGGTGTAGGTCGAGTGGATGCCCCACTTCTGGTGCGGGGTGATGAAGTTCAAGACGACCTGCTTGGCGCCGTTCGCCTTGGCCTCGATCACCGGCTCGATCGTCTTGGTGTCGATCGGCGGCCGGTAGACGCAGAGCGACTCGCCGAAGGCCCGCATCCACAGGTGGTCTTGGTAGAGCTGCTGGCGGCCGGTCAGCGTCCGCCACGGGATCCGCTCGTGGACGTTGGTGTAGCCGGCGTTGTAGCAGACCTTCTCGGATTCGAGCCCCGACCAGGTCGGCGAGGAGATGATCTTCCGCGGCTGGGCGACGACGTCGCGGAAGCGGATCTTCTCGTCCTCCTTCGGCACCGCGAGGTGGGCGTGCTCGCGCCCGGTCGCCTTTTCGAGCGCGTGCCATGCCTTGACGGCGACCTCGCCGTTCGTCTCCGGCGCCAGCATCAGGACGACCTCGGTCGCGTCGATGTCGGTCTCGATCCGCGCCATCCCCTTCGTCGGCCCGTCTTCGGTGACGGCGCCGTTCAGGGCGACCAGGGCCTCGACCTCGTGGTCGGTGTTCCAGGTGATGCCCTTGCCGCCGTTGCCGAGCTTCGTCATCAACGGCCCAAGCGCGGTGAACCGCTTGTAGAGGTTCGGGTAGTCGCGCTCGACGACGGCGATCTGCGGCATCGTCTTGCCGGGGATCGGCTCGATCGCCCCGGTCTTCCAGTCCTTGACGTCTAAGGCCTGGGCGATCTCGCCCGGGGTGTCGTGCAGGATCGGCGCCAGAACGACGTCCTTCTCGACGCCGAGGATCTCGGGCGCGACCTCGGAGAACTTGTGGGCGATCGACTTGTAGATGTCCCAGTCGCTCCGGCACTCCCAGACCGGGTCCACCGCACCGGTCAGCGGGTGGATGAACGGGTGCATGTCGGAGGTGTTGAGGTCGTTCTTCTCGTACCAGGTAGCCGTCGGCAGGACGATGTCGGAGTAGACGCACGTCGTCGACATCCGGAAGTCGAGCGTCACCAGAAGGTCGAGCTTGCCCTCGGGCGCTTCGTCCCGCCACTCGACCTCGAGCGGCTTCTGGCCGCCGTCCTCGCCGAGATCCTTGCCCTGTACGCCGTGCGACGTGCCGAGCAGATGCTTGAGGAAATACTCGTGCCCCTTGCCCGACGAGCCGAGCAGGTTCGAGCGCCAGACGAACAGGTTTCGTGGCCAGTTCTTGGGCTCGTCGGGGTCCTCGCACGAAAGCCTGACGTCGCCGGATTTCAGCGCCTGCGGCAACCAGTCCTTGACCTCGGCGCCGGCGGCCTCGGCCGCCCGGGCGATCTCGAGCGGGTTCGTCTCGATCTGCGGCGCCGACGGCAGCCAGCCCATACGCTCGGCGCGGACGTTGTAGTCGATGAGTGCGCCGTCCCACGGGCCTTCGGGGGCCGTCGGCGACAGGATCTCGTCGATGCCGACGGTCTCGTAACGCCACTGGTCGGTATGGGCATACCAGAATGACGTCGAGTTCATGTGCCGAGGCGGGCGGCCCCAATCGAGCGCGAAGGCGAGCGGCAGCCATCCGGTCTGCGGGCGCAGCTTCTCCTGGCCGACGTAGTGTGACCAGCCTCCGCCCGACTGCCCGACGCAGCCGCACATGACCAGGAGATTGATGATCCCCCGATAGTTCATGTCCATGTGGTACCAGTGGTTGAGACCCGCGCCGAGGATGACCATCGACTTGCCGTGGGTCTTCTCGGCGTTCTGCGCGAACTCTCGGGCGACCGTTTCGATGTGGCCGGCCGGCACGCCGGTGATGTGCTCGGCCCACGCCGGCGTATACGGCACCATCTCGTCATAGGTCTTTGCGACGTTCTCGCCGCCGAGACCCCGGTCGAGGCCGTAATTGGCGACGAACAGATCGAAGACCGTGCAGACGAGCGCCTCGCCGTCCTTCAGGGCCAGCTTCTTCGCGGGCACCTTGCGGACGAGCACATCTGGATGATCGGTTCCCCGGAAAAAGTCGTGATGGCGGTTGCCGAAGTAAGGGAAACCGACGTCGGCGACCGTGTCGTGGTCACCCTCAGCGATCAGTGTCCGCTGCAGACTCGTACTGTCGCCGGCGGCGTCCTTCTCGCTAAGGTTCCATTTGCCTTGCTCGCCCCAGCGGAAGCCGACCGAGCCCTGCGGGACGACGAACTGCTTGCCAATTTCATCCCAAGCGACCGTCTTCCAGTCCGCGTTGTTCTCCTGCTTAAGGTCGCCTTCGAAGTCGGAGGCCCGCAACAGCCGTTCCGGCACGTAATTGCCGTCCTTCTTCACCAGGCGTACGAGCATCGGCATGTCGGTGTACTGCCGCGCGTAGTCGGCGAAGTACTCGGCCTGACGATTGACGTGGAACTCGCGCAGGATGACATGGCCCATCGCCATCGCGAGCGCCGCGTCGGTGCCCTGCTTGGGGTGCAGCCAAAGGTCCGAGAACTTGGACGCCTCGCTGTAGTCGGGGCTGACGACAACGCTCTTGGCGCCGCGATAGCGGGCCTCGGCATAGAAGTGGGCGTCGGGCGTGCGCGTCTGCGGCACGTTGGAGCCCCACAGGATCAGAAAGCCCGAGTTGTACCAGTCGGCCGACTCCGGCACGTCCGTCTGCTCGCCCCAGGTCTGCGGCGACGACGGCGGCAGGTCGCAGTACCAGTCGTAGAACGACATACAGACCCCGCCGAGGAGCGACAGATAACGCGAGCCGGCGGCATAGGAGACCATCGACATCGCTGGGATCGGCGAGAATCCGATTACCCGGTCGGGCCCGTAGGTCTTCGCCGTATAGGCGTTGGCCGAGGCGATGATCTCGGTGACCTCGTCCCAGCTCGCGCGGACGAACCCGCCGAGCCCCCGCTTCTTGACGTAGGACGCCCGCTTGACGGGATCCTCGACGATCGCTTTCCAGGCCGCGACCGGGCTTTTCGAGGCCCGTTCGGCACGCCATGCCCGGAGTAGTTGCGAGCGAACCAGCGGGTACTTCGTGCGGTTGCCGGAATAGAGGTACCAGGAGTAGCTCGCCCCGCGCGAACAGCCGCGCGGTTCGTGGTTCGGCAGGTCTGGGCGGGTCCGGGGGTAGTCCGTCTGCTGCGTTTCCCAGGTGACGATCCCACCCTTCACGTAGATCTTCCAGCTGCACGATCCGGTGCAGTTGGCACCGTGCGTCGAGCGGACGATCTTGTCGTGCTGCCAGCGCTTGCGGTAGCTGTCCTCCCAGCGCCGGTCCTCGCGTGTGACGACCCCGTGCCTGTTGGAGAAGTCGTCGACGTTCTTTTTGGCAAAGAAGTTCAGTCGATCGAGCAGTTGGCTCATGACGGTTTCCTCAAACGATATGCCAGTATTCGGGCGTTATCCTTAGGGGTTCTTCACGTATGCATTGCGGCGCAGATAGAACCACCAGTTGATGACGATGCACAGCGCATAGAAGGCGGCGAAGCCGTAGAGTGCGACCTCGGGCGTCGTAGCCTTGATCTGCTCGCCGAACACCTTCGGGATGATGAAGGCGCCATACGCCGCCACGGCCGAAGTCCAGCCGAGTACCGGCCCCGCCTGCTGCTTGTCGAAGACGATGGCGATGGTGCGGAACGTCGAGCCGTTGCCGATGCCGGTCGCCGCGAACAGGATCAGGAACAGGACGAGGAACGGAACGAAATAGTCCTCGGGCGTCGCCGAGGCGTAGGCTAGCTTCATGAAATAGGCGACGCCGAGCGCGCAGGCGACCATCACGATCGAGATGATCTGCGTCACCTTGGCACCGCCCAACCGGTCGGAGATCATGCCGCCGATGGGTCGGATCAGGGCGCCGATGAACGGCCCGGTCCATGCGAACATTAGCGCGCTCGGGCCATTCGGGTTGATTGTATCGTGGGTCATCACGCCGCCGACTTCGAGGTGTTGGAAGCCGAAGATCACCTTGATCGCGAGGCCGAAGGCCGCGGCGTAGCCGATGAACGAACCGAAGGTCATCGTGTAGATGACCGTCATCGCCCAGGTGTGCTTGTTGTTGAAGATCTTGTACTGGTGCGAGAGGTTCTCGCGTAGCGATCCCGGGATCATGCGCAGCGCCAGGACGGTCGCCGCGATGACCAGCGGCAGGACGATCCACTTGCTCAAGTTCAAGCCCGAACCGCCGGCGCCGGCCGGCAGCATCAGCCACAGGCCGATCGACGCCATCACGAAGCCGATCGCCAGCATGCCAAGGATCTTCCCGAAGGCGCCCGGAATCGAGCCGACGCTCGGCGAGACGTGCTCGTCGGTGATGTTGTTCATGCCGAACCAGGCGGCGATGACGAGCGGCACCAGGATCGCGACCCAGACGTAGCCGGCGTTGTGGATGTAGGTTTCGGTGCCCGCAGGGATCTTGCCGATCAAGGTGCCGGAGGTGTTCTCGAGGATCATCGGCTCGCCGCCGAAGACGCCGAACGTCATCACCAGCGGCACCAAGATCTGCATCGTCGTGACGCCGAAGTTGCCGAGCCCGGCGTTCATGCCGAGCGAATAGCCCTGCACCCGCTTCGGGAAAAAGAAGCTGATGTTCGACATCGACGAGGCGAAGTTGCCGCCGCCGAAGCCGGACAACAGCGCCATCACCTGAAACTGCCAGAGCGGCGTGTTCGGGTCCTGCAGCAGGTAACCGGTGCCCGCCGCCGGGATGATCAACAGCGACGTCGTCAGGAAGATCGTGTTCCGTCCGCCGGCGATGCGGATGAAGAAGGACGAGGGAATGCGGAGCGTGGCGCCCGTGAGACCCGCGATTGCGGCGAGCGTGAAAAGCTCGCTTTGCGAGAAGGGGAAGCCCAGATTCAGCATCTGGACCGTGATGATTCCCCAACAGAGCCAGACGGCGAACCCGCAGAGCAGACACGGGATCGATATCCAAAGATTACGGTTGGCGACACGCTTGCCAGTGCCGTCCCAGAATGCCGCGTCTTCGACATTCCAACTGCTTATGTTCGCCATCGTCGTTCCTCTTGATCCCAGTTTTTCTAAGTAAGAGCTGTTGCTACTCCACGTTCACCTCGGCATCGCGTCGCCGATACCAGAACCACGTCCCGAACACGCAGGTGGCATAGAACGCGGAGAAAATCATGAGCGCGGCCTGCGGTGTGCCAGTGCCTTTGATCGACAGCGCGACGAGCGCCGGGATGAAGAACAGGCCAAGTGCGGCGATCGCCGCGGTGAAACCGAGTGTGACCGATGCCTCGATCTCGCCCTCCGAAATCGCCGCGTCCTGGGCCGCCTGGTCTTGCCCCTCTGCGCGTCGCCAGTGCAGCGTGATGAACACGTTCGTGACGATGTGAAACACCGAGCCGTTTCCGATCCCAGCGGTCACGAACAGCAGAAGGAATGCGGCGTAGAACCATGGTGCGTTGGCACCGTCCGAGCCCACCGGCAGGAACGCCAAGGCGCCGAGGGTCGCCACGAGCATGACGACGAAGTTCCAGAACGTGACCTTGGCGCCGCCCATGCGGTCCGACAGCCATCCGCCGAGCGGCCGCACCAGGGCGCCTGCGAGCGGACCAACGAACGCCCACTTGGCCATCTCCAACATCGGGAACGAGGTCGACAACAGGCTGGGGAACGCGGCCGCGAAGCCGATGAACGAGCCGAACGTGCCGGTATAGAGCCAAGCCAGGATCCAGGCGTGCTTGCGGCGGAAGATCACCGCTTCCTCGGCGAAGGTCGCCCGCGCTCCGCGGATGTTGTTCTGTCCCCAGGCGGCGGCGAACGTCGCCAGCAGGATGAACGGCACCCAGATGAAGCCGGCGTTCTGCAGCCAGACCTCGGTGACGGTCCCGTCTTCGGCGTAGGGCTGGGGGCCGCCGCCCAGGACGGCAAGAGCGCCGCCGTAGATGATCAACGGTACCACGGCCTGCATCACGCCGACGCCGAGGTTGCCGATGCCGGCGTTCCAGCCGAGCGCCATGCCCTGCATCCGTTGGGGAAAGAAGAAGCTGATGTTGGCCATCGAGGCGGAGAAGTTGCCGCCGCCGAGCCCGCACAGCAGTGCGATGGCGACGAACACCGCGAAATCCGTCGTCGGATCTTGGACCGCGAGCGCCATCCAAAGCGTCGGCAGCAGCAGCGACGCGGTGCTGAAGATTGTCCAGTTGCGCCCGCCGAAGATGGGCACGACGAAGGAATAGAGGAGGCGCAGCAGCGCCCCCGAGATGCCGGGCGCAGCGGCGAGCCAGAAAAGCTGGTCGTCGGAAAAGGCGAAACCGATCTTCGGCAGCTCCACGACGACAACGCTCCACACCATCCAGACGGCGAACGACAGGAACAGCGCCGGCGCCGAAAGCACGAGGTTGCGTATGGCGATGCGCCGGCCGAACTGATCCCAGAACACCTCGTCGTCCGGGCGCCAGTCGGTGAGCCAGCGGCGGCCGGCCTGGGCGCCAACGAACTGCGCCTCGAAGAGCTGGTCGCGGAGACCAGGCTCGCGCTCGAGCACGGCCTCGCGCTCGCTACGGGAAGCCAGCCAGGTCCAAATCATCACGCCGGCGACCACGGCGAACATCAGCATGAACGTGCTGCTGCGGACGTTGGTGGCGTCGGCGGCGACGCCGAACATGATCGGCAGCGAAAAGCCGCCAAGCCCGCCGATGACGCCGACGAGCCCGCCGACCGAGCCCATGTTACCGGGGTAGTAGTCGGCAAGCTCCCGATACACGCTGGCCTTTCCGATGCCCTGGGCGATGCCGACGACAAACACGAGCAAAGTGAACAGGACGACGCCGACCGCGATCTCTAGTGCCAAGTCACCCTTGATGCCGTGGATGACGAATGTCGTCGGCGGATAGGAGAGGAAGAACAGGCAGACAATGGAGACCCAGAACACCCACCAGGTCACCGTCGAGCCGCCGAACTTGTCGGAGAACCAGCCGCCGAGGGCGCGGATGACGCCCGACGGCAACGTGAAGAACATCGTGATGAAGGCCGCCGTCTGCAGGTCGAGGCCGTATTCGGCGATGTAGTACTTCGGCAGCCACAGCGCGAGCGCGACGAACCCGCCGAAGACGAAGTAGTAGGCGAGGCCGAATCGCCACACCCGCGGCTCGGTCAGCGGCGCGAGCTGCTCGCCGAGGGTCGGGAACTTCCCCGTGGCTTTTCGTTCCTCGAGCTTCGGGTCGGGATAGGTGAAGAACCAGAACACCACCGCCATGACGAGCACGGCCACGGAGTAAATCTGCGGTACTGCGCGCCAACCGAGGGCGACGATGATCAGCGGCGCGACCAGATTCGTCACCGCGGCGCCGGCGTTACCGGCGCCGAAGATGCCCATCGCGGTTCCCTGTTTCTCTTTCGGGAACCAGGCCGAAGTGTAGGCGATGCCGATCGCGAACGAACCGCCGGCGAGGCCGACGAACAGGCCGATGACGAGGTACTGCCAGTACTGATCCGCGAACGCCAGCCCGTAGCAGGGAATGGCCACGAGGATCATCTGGATGAGATAGACGATGCGCCCCCCGAAGCGGTCGGTGAGGACGCCGAGCGGCAGTCGGACCAGGGATCCGGTGAGAATCGGCGTGGCGACGAGAAGGCCGAACTCGGTTTCGTTGAGGCCGAGCTCGCCTTTGATCTTGATCCCCAAGACCGAAAACATCGTCCAGACCGCGAAGTTGACCGTGAAGGCCAACGTGTTCATGGTCAGGATGGAATACTGCTTGCGCGTCTCCGTGCTTCCGGCGCCGCCTGACGCCGGAACACCCTTCATGGCCCCAGCGGCCCCGCCTGTGGTTCCCCGGGCGGCTCGGTGTATCCGTTCGGTCATTTCCCCCATCCGAATCTTGCGGGCGGGACCGACGCGGTCGTAGGCGACCGCATTGGCCGCTCGATGCTGCAATGCGAAATTCTACCGTGAGATGCGCTGCACCGCAACGTATACTGCACTGCAATAACACATCTTGGGACGCACTGATTTGACCTTGGTCAAGAAGCCTGCTATCGGCCAAAGCATGAATCCTCTCGCACGCGCGGCAATGGACGGTTGGATTGCTTTGCTTTGGTGAGAGGGTGGTTGCTGACAAGGCGCCGGACCACGAATGACGCCACGCTTGCGGAGGAACGCGATGACCACCGATCTGCCCCACGCCGCTGCCAAAATCGCAGAGCTCTACCCGGGGGTCTGGCGCGCCTACGAGGACCTTGGCGAAGCCTGCGCTACCGCAGGGCCGCTCGACGGCCACACAATGCGCTTGATCAAGCTCGCCTTGGCAATCGGTGCGGGCTCGGAAGGCGCGACCCATTCGCATGTTCGTCGCGCAGTCGACGAGGGCCTGGACAAGGCCGCACTAAAACAGGTCGCCGTGCTCGCGATCCCCACGCTCGGATTTCCGCGTGCGAGCGCGGCGCTGACGTGGATCGAGGACATAACCGAGGCGACCTGAGGGTCGCTCGCTCGACTTCGCGCCACGTTCTTGAGGAGAGCGAAAACTGCGTTGCGCGTCAGTTGTGGCGCCCGGAGCTGTGTTGGCTCGCTTGGCGTTCGGCGCGTCGCGTTTCATCGATCGGCTCCCGACGTAGGATCCGCAGGCTGACGTCCTTTGAGCCCGCATCACCGGTCGAGGGCAGTCGGCGCACGGGTTCCCCGAAGTCGGCATATAGATCCGCGTGTTCGCGACGGTTTCTGGTCAAAGCTGGCACATCGTGGTCTGTCTGAACCGCCTCTTCGCGGTGACCTGCTTCCAAGGAATTGGACCGTCTGAGGTGAGGAAATTCTCGGTCAGACCCTGGTGTCGCAGCCGAGGAGAAAGCCGTGAATCGGTCGACGTTCAGCGATCGGCGGATAGGGTTCTTTTTGCGCCAGGCCGAGGAAGGAACGTCGGTCGATGAGGACTGTCGGAAGCCCGGGATCTCGCAGCAGACGTACTCCAGGTGGCGGAAGAAATACGGCGGCTTGATGCCGTCGGAGATGAGGCGTTTGAAGCGGCTCGAGGCCGAGGGCGGACCGTGGCCGAAGGCCGCGTAAGCCGGCCGAAGGGACGAACGCTTGAGGCGGCTTGTGGCCGATCTTAGCCTCGACAACGAGATGCTCCAGGAGGTGGTTCGAAAAGGGCTCTGAAGCCTGCGCGGCGGCGGCAGTTGATCGATCACCTTCGGACGGCTTGGCAGGTGAGCATCAGACGCGCCCGCGCGGTCCTGAAGGGGAGCCGATCGACCCGAAAACGGGGTCCTTGTTGCATGCCGATTTGCAAAACCCCGTAATCGATTGTCCAGCGCTTCTCGGACTTGACCCCGTTCCTCCCCCCGTGGATTCAGGCTCTTGCTCGCTTGGGAATCCCCTAAATTGAGTCTCACTCAAGGCTCGCTTATCTTAACACCTATGGGGACGTTACCCTTTTCACCCGATCGAACAAGCGGGGGCGGGGCTACCGCATTTTGCCGAGGACGGATCTGGCGAAGGCATCGGCGGAAAGCGGGCGGCGCCACTTGTAGACGGTGCCGGCGCCGACACCAGTAGACGCAGCTACACCATGGGATGCCCTGCTCGTTCCAGCCGCGAGATCGACATCCTTCGACCGCGCGGCGTCAGGCGGGCATCCTTGAAAATATTCATTGGATCCTCGCGAGTGGCGTCTGTTCCGACAAAAACCGGCCTATCAGACCCGGATCGAATGAACAACCTGGCGAGGCATCACATCCAGGGACTGGCGGGGGTCGCCTTACATGTTTAAAGAACGCGTAAGCCTCAAACGTATTATGAGCGAAAAAGAGTTCATGATTTCAGTCGTTGGAGCCTTTATTGGCACGTTGCTTGCTACATTTTTCAGCAACACTATACTTCAGGCGGAGGGCCTTCCACTCGTACTTGCCTCTACCGGCGCCTCGGCAATACTCATCTTCTCGCTTCCCTTCAGCCCTTTTTCAAGACCCTGGAATCTGGTGGGCGGGCACATGGCCTCCGCGTTCGTTGGAGTTTCCTGCTATTATCTTGTTCCCAATGAGCTGTTTGCCGCCTCGCTATCTATTCCCTTCTCGATGCTGCTAATGCATTACCTGCGCTGCATGCATCCTCCCGGCGGAGCAACCGCCATTACAGCGGTGATTGGAGGCACCAATGTTCATGCGCTTGGTTACGCGTTCGTAGTTGTCCCGGTCGCCATCAATGCAATCATCCTGCTTTCTATCGCTATTTCCATCGCCACATTCCGCGAAGAGAATCCCTTTGAAGTCCGAAAGCAAGGGCCGGAAGAGGAGGAGATGGACGTATTTGAAGAGTAGCGGTGACCTGCTTCCAAGGAATTGGACCGTCTGCCCCTGCGCAAGCAGGACGTCCGCCTCACGCGTCATGTTGATGATCTGCTCGACCGAAAACCGCTTCCTCGGCATCTGAATGCCTCAAGCTGTCCGGCGAGAGCCAGTAGTGCGTTCCGTAGCAGGTCGCCGTTCTCGGCCCGCGGCAGTTCCTTGACAAACTTGATTGTACGCGGTGTTTTGTAGCCGCCCAGGACACGGCGCACCTCCCGTCGGAGGTTGGCGTCCACCTCGGCCAGTTCGGATCCTTCGTAGGGCACCACCAGGGCGACCAGCCGAACCAGGTTGATTGCATCATGGACACCGACCGCAGCGCAGTCGGCGGCCAGACCGGTCGCGTACATCGCCGCCTCGACCTCGAGTGGGCTCACCCACATGCCTGAGACCTTCAACATGTCGTCGAGACGGCCCTGGAAGGTGAACACACCGCGCTCATCGACGACGTATATATCGCCGGTGTCCAGCCATTCACCGTAGAGGGCTCGGCGCGTGGCAGCCGGCTGTTTCCAGTAGCCGGCCATAAAGGAGTCGCCGGTCACCCACAGCCGACCGGGTTCGCCGACCGCGACCTCCGTACCGAGATCATCGACGATCCGAGCCCGATACCCCTCGACCAGGCGGCCTGTGGACCCGGGGTAGATTTCCCCGGCCCGGTTGGAGATGAAGGTGTGGCAGGACTCCGTGGAGCCGATTCCGTCCACGATGTCGACGCCGATCTCGGATCTCCATCGGTCCAGTAGGCGCTCTCCCAGTGGCTCGCCGGCCGAGACGAGGAGTCGGACGTTGTCAAACTCGCCGCCTTTGCGGGATCGGGAGTTGTCCAACAGGTTGGCGTAGCCGGTGGGCACCCCGAACATCACGGTCGGCTGGTAGGTGCGCAGGGTGTGAAATACCATCCGCGTCTGGTGTGGTTCCCGCGCCAGGACCGTTGTCGCTCCGGCGGCGATGGGTAGGTACAGCCCGCCGCCGAGACCGTAAGCGAAGTACAAGCCGGAGACGGAGAATGTCGTGTCGTCCTCGGTCAGGCCAAGGACATCGCGCCCGAAGCTGTTGACCACCGCACGCATGGCGCGGTGGTAGTGCATGGCTGCTTTGGGCGTGCCGGTCTCCGACTGGCTGTAAAGCCAGAACGCGATGTCATCTCGGCTGGTCGCCGCGGGGCGCAACTCCGGGCTGGCGCGTGCCAAGAGGTCCTGGTAGCTGGGAACGTCGTCGCGACCCTGGCCGTCGACCACCAGATGTCGCAAGTGGGATGCCTGGGACGCGGCGGCCGAGACCTGACTGACCGCCGACTCGGATACCACGGCTACCCTGGCTCTGGTTTCGTCGAGCAGGTAGGCGTAGGAGTCTGCGTTCAGATAGGTGCTGACCGGCACCGGGACGGCACCGATTTTGATGGCGCCGAAGAAGCACGAGGCGAACTCGCAGCTATCGGCCATGATCATCAGGACCCGATTCTCGATCTCCACACCTAGATCAGCCAGGGCGTTTCCCGCCCGGTTGGTCTGCTCGCACAGTTCCGCGTAGGTCCAGTCACCGCCGGGTGTACGGATGGCAACCTTGTCTGCCCGGCCGGGTTCAAGGTTGCGTTCCAGGATATCGACCGTGGCGTTGTAGCGCTTCAGTTCGTCGCCGCGTCGTCCTCGCCCGTGGACCACGGGTCGCTGGCGGGGCTGCTTGACCGGGTGGCGATAGAAGAACTCGGCCAGGATTTCCGCTGCCTCTTGCGGTTGCTGGATGTGCAGCAGGTGGGAGGCACCGGGGAGGGTTTCGGTCTCTGTCTGCGGTGCCCAGGCCTGCACCTGGGTTTCGGCGTTGCGGTAAAGCTGCGAGCTGTCCGAGCCCACCACGAACAAAGTCGGGCAGGCGATCTTGCTGCCGTGCTCGTCCTCGAATCTCCATTCTTCGTGTGTCGGAGCCTCGACCGAGAAGAACATGTCGACGTCGCGCAGCGCCTCGTTCAGCCCACCGGGTATGTTGCGGGAAATGTCGGCCCGTTCCTTGGGAGAGCCCAAGAATAGGTCCGCGGCCGCCTCCCAGTCCCCCGCCCGGTACAGGTCGGAGGCCATGGCGACCAGGTCTCTGACCTCTTGGCCGCCCTCGACGGTCAGGATAGCCGCCTCCATGAGGGCCAACGACGACACGTAATCGGGGAAGTCATGGGTCATCTGCAGGGCGATGGCCCCGCCGTAGGAATGGCCCACCACGTGCGTGGGTCCCACGCCGAGATGATCCAGCAACGCCCGCGCGTCATCAGCCTCCTCGGGGATCGTGAACCGTCCTTTGGGTGGCGTCGAGTTGCCGAAACCCCGTCGGTGGTAGCGGATCAGCTGGTAGTGGTCGGTGAGCGCAGGCTGGGCCAACAGGGGCACGAAGCTGCCCGAGATGTGGCTGCCGTGGATGAGCAGGACCGGTTCACCTTCACCGCGCAGCTCGTATTCCAGGTAGATGCCGTTGACGCGAGCCTTTTGCATGCGATGAACGGTCCGCGAGGCCGTCACGTGGTCGCTTCTGCCTCGTCCGGCAAGTTGTCGAGTGGGGGACTCCACTTTCTCAAGGTGACCGGCGATGTTATAGGGCCCGCCTGAGCGGCGCAAGAATCGCCCCGGGGCGGTGGCGGTTGTTCGCAGCGTCGTGAACTCGGCATGACAGGGCCGCGTCGGTGTCGCGCGGACCGGGGGGAGAGGGAAGCGGCGCATGCCGACGTTCGAGCTGGAAGTCACCGGTGAACTGCTGCGGCGACGCGTTCCCATCCCGATGCGCGATGGCACCGTCCTTCGCGCGACGGTCTATCGGCCCAACGACGATAAGCGACATTCGGTCCTGCTGGTCAGAACGCCGTATGGCGAGGCGTTGACGCGGACGGTGCCGGTGCAGCCGGCGCTCGACGGCGGGTTCGCCGTGGTGATCCAGGATTGCCGAGGGACCGGCGAGTCCGACGGTGACTTTGTGCCGTTCGCTTCAGAGGCCGACGATGGCGTCGACACGATCGCCTGGTGCGCTGCGCAGCCGTGGTCGGATGGGACAGTCGGCATGTACGGGTCGTCGTACCAGGGCATGGTGCAGCTGGCGGCCGCGGGGCGGGCGCCGGACGCTTTGAAGGGCCTGCTGCCGTCCATGACGCCTGACGACTACCACTCGGGTTTGTTCACGTCCGGCGGTGCCATCGAGCTCGGCATGTCACTGTTCTGGTACGCGCTGAAGTCGGAACAGACGCTTGAGCACCGCGCCCGGGGCGGCGAGGACGTCTCCCCGCTACTGAGCGAGTTGGCCGGTCTCTCCGCCGATCCGCAAGCCCCCTACGACGCACTGCCGATCCGCGACTCGGTGGTCGGCCGTGTCATACCGGCCTGGTGGCGGTGGAACGACCACGAGGCCCGTGACGAGTTCTGGGACGCGCAGAGCTATGCCGACCAGCGTTCAGCGATGACCACGCCGGCGCTGCATGTGGGCGGCTGGTTCGACCTGTTCATCACCGGCACGGTGGACAACTACGTCACACTCACCGACCGGGCGGCGACCGCCCACGCGCGCCGCAACCAGCGGCTGGTCGTCGGTCCGTGGACCCACGTCGACCAGACCGGTGCGGCCGGCGAGCTGTTCTTCGGTCGCGGTGCGGACGCGACGGTGATCGGGCTGGAGCGGCAGCAGTTGGCGTTTCTGCGCCGAGTTGTCGCGGGCGATGACGCCCCGGACGGACCGCGGGTTCGGATCTTCGTCATGGGTCACAACGTCTGGCGCGACGAGGAAGCGTGGCCGCTCGCCCGCACCAGATATACGCCGTGGTATCTGCACGCCGGCGGGAGGCTGTCACCCGAAAAGCCGGCATCCGCCGCGCGACCGTCCATATACACCTATGATCCGCGCGACCCCGTGCCGACCGTCGGTGGACAGACGCTGATGAGCGGCGGATCGGACGGCGGCCAGGCGTGGCAGCCTGGACCCCGTGATCAGCGGGTGCTCGACGGCAGAACCGACGTGTTGACCTTCACGAGCGAGGTGCTCGCCGAGGATGTCGAGGTTGCCGGTCAGGCGACTGTCACGCTGTCGGCATCCACCTCGGTGACCGACACCGATTTCACCGCCAAGCTCATCGACGTCTGGCCCGACGGTCGGGCGATGGGCGTCGTTGACGGGATCGTACGGGCGCGGTTTCGTCACAGCGTTGAGACACCTGAGCCGGTGACACCCGGCAAGATCGAGAGCTACGTGATCCGATTGGCGCCAACCAGTCAGGTGTTCAAGGCTGGGCATCGCATCCGTCTCGATGTGTCGAGTTCGAACTTTCCTCGCTACGACCGGAACTCCAACAGCGGTAAGGCTGCCGGCTCGGTCACGAGCGCCGACTTTGTCGTGGCAGTTCAGACCGTGCATCACGCAGCGGACCATCCCAGCTTCGTCGTGCTGCCGATCATTCCGGAGAGCTGATCCCGGCCCGGTCAATGGGGCACGTGGCATTGGTCCTTGGTCCTGGTCCTGAACCCAAAACCCGATCCATCTGGATCGGGTTTTGGGGGGGAAGGTCAGTAAAGTGGACGTCTTTTCGCCAATGTCCGCGTTCCGATCTCTGACATCCGCTTCACTCCTCGGAACGGACGATCTGCAAAACATGCAAATACCGCCGTTCCTGACCCTGGCTGTGTGAAAACGCGAATACGTTTAGGATTCCCGTGCAGTCTTTGCGGGGGATCGGATGAAGCGTTTTGTAGAAGGGGTGGCACGGGACCAAGCGACGCTGTTTCCGGAGTGCCTTGAGGATTGGGTCGACGAGAACAGCTCTGTCCGGGTG
>Ga0209785_1000046_pt1 | contig 69358 bp, 59 predicted proteins | sample WorMetG1BERMUDA2_FD_187403 | JGI IMG/M metagenome (GOLD analysis project Ga0209785, IMG submission 187403) | Marine gutless worms symbiont microbial communities from Max Planck institute for Marine Microbiology, Germany - Inanidrilus... ...
CGATTTTCCCCACCCCGAAAGGAAAGAAGATGTTGATATCGAACATTAAATGGGCCGGGCGATTTTGCCCCCTGGCGTCGTTGGCTTCCGCTTGTGGTGGGGTGGCACCACGGCGCGAAACCCGCCTAGCCAGAGACCAAAATCGCTCCGGTCAAGTGTTTCAATCTAAGTCAGATACGCTCTAGGCCGTGGCGACAACCGACTGGGACATGGACTTGCAAACACGCAACCGAATGCGAGTCCTCGCGGGTTTGGCGTACACGAATAAGGGTGCCGCCCCGTCCGGTGCGCTTCCGCGATTCGGTCATGATCGTCCGCCAGCGGTGCATCTCCATGAGCGATCTGTTCCTCGTGGCGCGCGATCCGCGGATGGGCCCTGCGCAACTCTCCCAGAACATCGTCGGCTGACAGCAGGCTGCGGCGCCGGCGCGAAACCGCCAGTACCTCCGCCCGCATTGTCTCTTCCAGCTTGCTCATGCGGTGCCCGGCGGGTTCCCGCTAACGAAGCGCGTCGAGCGCTTCGCGCAGCCGCCGGGCCAGTTCGGACTGTCGATAGGGTTTGCGCAACAGGCTGACCGAGCGTTCGGCCAGCTTGTCGGAGTGCACCAGATCCTCCGCGTAGCCCGATGTCAGAAGCACCGCGATCCCCGGATAGCGCTTCCTGACGATATCGGCCACGTCGTAGCCGGACACACCGCCAGGCATTACCAGATCGCTGAACACCAGATCGATCCCCGGCGTCTCGCTGAGCGCTTCCAGCGCCTGTTTGCCGTCGGTCGCCGACACCGTGCGGTAGTTGAGCACCCGCAGCCGCTCGATCGTCAGCCGCATGACCCGCGGATCGTCCTCGACCACCAGGATCAGTTCTCCGGATCCGCCGAGGGCACCGGCGCGCACGCCCGGATTCTCGGTATTTTTCACGGGCGCCTCGGCCTCGTGACGGGGAAGGTAGATATTGACCGTGGTGCCGAAACCGACCTCGGAATAGATGGTGGCGTTGCCGCCGGACTGCTTGGCAAAGCCATAGACCATGGACAGCCCCAGGCCGGTGCCGCGGCCCGACTGCTTGGTGGTGAAAAACGGCTCGAACACCTTCTGCAGAATGTCCTCCGGCATGCCGCTGCCGGTGTCGGAGACGGAAATGCGCACATAGTCTCCGGGCATCACGTCGACCTCGCGCGCCGCATAGTGCTGGTCGATCGTCGTGTTGCGGGTCTCGACCATCAGGCTGCCGCCCGACGGCATGGCGTCGCGCGCATTGACGGCCAGATTGAGCAGTGCCGTCTCGACCTGACCGGGATCGACGCGGGTCGCCCAAAGCTCGTGATACATCGACGTGCCATATTCGATATGGCTGCCCAGCGTGCGTTTCAGCATCCCGGAAAGGCCGCCGATCAGGCGGTTGATGTTGACCACCTCGGGCTGCAGCACGCTGCGTCGGGCAAAGGCGAGAAGCTGATTGGTCAGGTCGGCCCCGAGTTCTGCCGCCGCATGGGCCTCGCGCAGCAGATCGAGCTGCGCCGGCGCATCGATCTGCATTTCCAGCAGTTCGAGATTGCCGGTAATCACGGCCAGCAGATTGTTGAAGTCATGGGCAATGCCGCCGGTCAGCTGGCCGACCGCTTCCATGCGCTGCGAGCGGGCAAGCACCTGTTCGGCCTGTTTGCGCGCCGTCAGATCATGAATGATACCGCAATAATAGACATCGCCATCGTCGACGAACTCGCCAACCGACAGATGCATCGGAAAGACCGTGCCGTCCTTCTTCAGTCCCTGGATCTCGCGCCCGATGCCAATAATGTGTCTCTGGCCGGTTTCCTGGTAACGGCGAATATAGCGGTCATGCTCCGACGCCCAGGGCTCGGGCATCAGCATCTTGACATTGCGACCGATGAACTCCTCTGCCGCATAACCAAACAGTCCGGTCGCCGAGCGGTTGACGGAGCAGATCGTGGCCTTGCCGTCGATGGTGATGATCGAATCGACAGCCGCGTCGAGCAGCGCCTGAAGATTGGTCATCCGATTGGTTTCATCACTCATGGTTCGGCGGCACCCGGACATGCTGAGGCGTCAATATTGATATGCACATGCCCGGCGCAGCTTGCAACCGCCTTGCGGCGCGGTTCGCCAACCCGTTCAATCCGATACGCCATCAAACCGTTGGGCTTGATCTGGCTCAACGCCGCAATTCGCATTCTGCCGGACACTGATGGGGCAACGAACCGCAAACAGAGTGCGCGCATGATGGAACATGGCCACAGCCCGGAGGAAGTGCGCAAAAGGATCGCCCGAAAGCCGGGGCGGGGCAATCTGCGCGATTTCGTCTATGGCGGCATAGACGGAGCAGTGACCACTTTCGCCATTGTCGCCGGCGTGAAAGGTGCCGGCTTCCCCCAATTGGTGATCATCGCACTTGGCATCGCCAATGTGCTGGCCGATGGCTTCTCGATGGCGGCCAGCAATTATTCGGCGACGAAGACGGAAATCGACAATCTCAACAGACTGCGCGAGATCGAGCGCCGGCACATTCGCGAGGTGCCGGAGGGCGAACGCGAGGAGGTGCGTCTGATCCTGCGAAACAAGGGGCTTGGTGGCGACGTTCTGGAAAAAGCGATCGATGCGGTGACGGCCAGGGAATCGACCTGGATCGACCTGATGCTGGTGGACGAATACGGCATCCTGCCGGATGATCCCAAACCACAACGCGCCGCGGCCGTTACCTTCTGCGCCTTCTGCCTGTGCGGCTTCGTGCCGCTTCTGCCGTTCCTGTTCGGGTTTGCCGAGCCCTTTGCCGCCGCGACCGCCATGACCGCGGCCACCTTTTTCACGATCGGCGCGCTGAAGAGCCGCTGGGCACTGGCCTCCTGGTGGCAGTCCGGCATCGAAACGCTGGCGATCGGCGCCACCGCGGCGGCAATCGCCTATGCGGCCGGCACCTGGATCGGCATGATCACCTCCTAAATCGATCGCAGCGACATATGGCGACATCCCACAGAGGGACTGTTGCATGGGAAGACCGCATAAGGGTGAGAGACAATGAAACCGATACGAACATGGATCCTGGTCGCGAATGGCGTCCAGGCGACACTCGTCGAACATACCGGCCCCGGCCATGGTCTGGCCGATGTCGGTATTCGTTGGACAGCCGAGCCGGCGCAGGCACACCGCGACGGGCTTGGCCGCGCCTTCGATCGCAAAGGCTCATCGCGCCACCGGATCGAACCGCACCATGCCGGCGCGCAGGCACATGAGGCTTTCGCGCGGCGGCTCGCCGGAGATCTTTGGCGGCTGCGCGCCGAAAACCGTTTCGATCGCCTCATCATCTGCGCGCCGCCAGCGCTGCTGGGCAGTCTGCGCAAACAGATGCCAACACCACTTAAGGCCGACATCATGGCGGAGATATCAAAGGATCTGACCCAAGTTCCGACCGCGAAGCTGCCCACGGAACTAGCCCATGCGCTGGCCGTGTGATGCTTTCTTGATTCATCTCAAAACAGCTGCGCCACCAGGGTTTAGATTGGTCTTCCCGGACCCGGCGGAATGTGGACCGGGCGGGTGAGCAAGACGAGGAGATGACTGATGGCACGTTCTATTCTTCCTTCGCTTTTTAGTGGCGACAAACATCCGACGGCAGGATTCCAGTCCCTGCAGAAAGAAATCGACAGGGTTTTCGATGAGTTCCGGGGGCTGACGCCACGCTTCGAGTTCGGCGACACCGAGGACGGTGGGGGACGCGTCGTGCCCAAGCTGGATATGAGCGAGACCGACGACGCGGTCGAGATCACGGCGGAACTTCCCGGTGTCAAGGAAGACGATATCGATGTCTCGGTGTCCGGCAACGCGTTGACCCTGCGCGGCGAGAAATCCGCCAGTCGCGACGAAACCAAGAAGGATTTTCGCGTCGTCGAGCGGTCCTATGGCAGTTTCGCGCGGACCATCCCGCTCGCCTTCGACATCGATCCGAAGGATGTATCGGCCGAATTCAGAGACGGCGTGCTGACGATCGGCATCAAAAAGCCGGCAGAAATCGCCGCCAAAACGCAGAAGATTCCGGTGACCAAGGCCGAGTAATCATCGGCATTCCCGGGGCTCCGGAAACAGGCCCTCCACGGGCCGACCGACAAACGCGGAAGGCCGGCACATCGGGCGGTTGCTTTCTCCACTGACTGGTTGTTTGATCGTGGTGGAGGACCGCGGTCCGAAGCGCCGGCGTTAATGGCGGGAGGAGAAAGACAATGAGCTACAAATCCATTCTGGTGTGCCTGACCACCGAGGCGAATGCCGAACGCCTAACGCGGGCGGCCTGTTTTCTGGCACGCAAATTCGGCGCTCATATCATCGGGCTGCACACGCTGCAGGCCATGCATGTGCATCCCGGGGTGGCAATCCACCTGACCGACGAGGCGGTCAAGATGTTCCGTGACGCGCAATCCCGGCAGGCTGAGCGCATTTATGACATCTTCCGGCAGGAAATGGACCGCCAGGACATGACCGGCGATTGGAAACTGGTCAATGCCGACGCCGAAAGCGCCGGAGTGCAGCTTGTCGAACATGCGCATTATGCCGACCTCGTCATGATGTCCCAGGCCGATCCGGAGCATGATCGCGGCGACCAGTCCGATATCCAGCGCCAGGTAATCATGGGTGGTGGATGCCCGGTGATCGTCATTCCCAATGCCGGTAGATTCGAGGATTTCGGCAACAAGGCGATGATCGGCTGGAGTGCGACGCGCGAGGCTGCGCGCGCTGTCCATGACGCCATTCCCTTCCTGGAGGGCGGCGAAGCGACCCTGATGTGGGTCGCCCATTCCGACAGATCCGCGGACCACCTGGCCGAAACCGCTGAGGCTGTGGCTGCCGGTCTGCGGCGCCACAAAGTCAATGTCACCGTTTCGCATTGGCAAAACACCAATCTTGCCATCGGCGACGCGCTGTTGAACGAGGCTTTCGAGAGCGGCTGCGATATGATCGTCTCCGGCGCCTTTGGACACTCGCGTTTTTACGATTTCGTGATCGGTGCGACCACCACACATCTGCTGAATCACATGACGATGCCGGTGCTCTTTTCGCATTGACGCATTGGCGCCGGCGGCCGCCGGGGCATCGTTCAACGCCCCGGGGTCACCGCGCCGGCTTATGGTTCTCCGGCAGGCCGAGCCCCTGCATGATCGCCAAATAGGACATCAGATCCGACAGCGAGATGACGCCCTCCAACCGGCCGTTCTGCGCAACAAGCCATTTGCGCTGGCCGTTGGTGGCCATGCGCTCAAACAGCGCATCGGTGGGCAAGTCGGGAGAAACCGTGTTGGTTTCATCCGACAGCATCAGAATGTCGCCGAGGTGGGTCGTCGGCCAGTTCTCGCGATCGATCTCATGCACCAGCGAGGTATCGACATAGCCCAGCAGATGCTCGCCCTCGGTGACCGGAACGAAACTGACATGGCCGGGCAGCATGATGTCGTCGACCAGCGCCTGCACGCTCAATGTGACATCGGCGGTACGCGGCGATTTGGTCATCAGCGCACGCACCGTCTGATCCTTCAGCGCGGCCTTGACGACCAACTGCCGATAGCTCGCACGCGACGCGCTGGCGATGAAAAAACCGATCAGGATCTGCCAGAAACCACCAACGATGTTCGGCGTGAACAGCGCCAGGACGCCGGCAACGATCAGCACGACGCCGAAAATGGTGCCCATATTGCTGGCGATGCGGGTCGCGCGCAACAGGTCGCCGTTCATGTGCCACAGCGCGGCCCGCATGATACGGCCGCCGTCAAGCGGGAAGGCCGGCACCAGGTTGAAGATCGCCAGCACCAGATTGATGAAGCCGAGATAGACCAGGATCGACCGGAACGACCCGGAGGCGCCGTTGCCGTTGATGGCGAACAGGATCAGATAGGCCAGCCCCGCCAGGGCGAAACTCATCGCCGGCCCGGCGGCAGCGATCCAGAATTCCGATTTCGGATTGCGGGGTTCCTGCTCGAGTTCGGCGACGCCGCCGAAAACAAAAAGCGTGATGCCGCCAACCTCCAGCCCGAATTGCCGCGCGACAAGCGAATGCGCCAGTTCGTGCAGGATCAGGGACGCGAACAGCCCAATCATGGCAACGACGCCAAGCGCGATGTGGTCGATGCGCGACAGGTCCGGCAACTCGCCCGGGAAATAGGCGGTCGACAGGGTCCAGACGATCAGCGCGGCTATGAGCAACCAACTCGGATCGACCCGGATCTTGAAGCCGAATATCTCGAAGAGGTTCACCGCGTTCTTGAACATTGTCTCCATTCCTTATCGACGACAACAATGTGCAACGGTTAGAGATTGACCTTTTCCCGGCGAGATGTATTGACCTCCGTCAAATGCCGAGGGTCCGTGCCCAACCGGCCGCGACCGCCGCCCGCTTTCCCGGGCGCTGATTTGATTTAACGCAACCGCGCTGCTGTCCCTCTCGCCTAGTGTGACGCCATGAAGAAACCGGACCGAGGACTCAACCATGGCTATCACCACGCTTCTTGCCGTTCATGCAATTGATGAGCCGATCGAAACCATCAACCCGATCATCGAACTTTGCGGCGATCTTGGCGCCCACCTCAACCTGGTGGTGTTCGGCGTGATGCAGACCATACCGACAGCCTCCTATGGCGGCATGCCGGATTACTACCTGACCGACGAACACGACCGGATCGTTCGCGAGGTGCGCGAACGGACCGCGGCCGTGGAGGCAATGATCCAGGAGGCCTATCTCTCAGCGTCCGTACTGGTCGAATGCATCGATGCCGGCATGATCGGACGCACCATGTCGAAGCACGCGCTCTATGCGGACGTGACCATCTTTCGAAATGGCAGCGTGCCGGGCAGCACATTTCCCACTCAGGCCTTCAACGGCGTCCTTTTCGATTCCGGCCAGCCGGTGATCGCACTCGGCGCCGGCGACAAGCCGCTGCCGGTCGTAAAGCGGGTGATCATGGCCTGGAACGGCGAACCGGAGGCCGCCAGGGCGATCCATTGCAGCCTGCCGCTGCTGCAGAGCGTGCAGGATGTGCACGTCGTCATGATCGATCCCGAAACGACCAAAGCCGGATCGAATCCAGGCGACGATATGGCCGCCTTCCTCACGCGTCACGGTCTCAAGGTGACGGTGGACCGGCTTTCAAGCGGCGGCCGGGAAATCGGTGATGTCCTGTTGAAGCACGCGGAAGACACCGATGCCGACCTGATCGTGATGGGCGCCTATGGCCATTCCCGCCTGCGGGAATGGTTGCTGGGCGGCACCACCCGCGACTTGCTGGCAAAGGCCAAGCTGCCGGTACTTATGGTGCATTGAACAGGCACTGCCGGGCTGATCGCCCGGCCTCTCTCCTCTCGCACGCCTGTCGTCAGCACACGGCCATGCCGCAGGGCCGGATCATGAAGGTCTTTTCCGGCTCTGTGCGCGACGCGTCGAACATACGGCCGTCGACACACTGCACCCGCGCTTCGTAATAGGTGTTGGCCCCGAGCCGGCCCTCGCGCATGTTGAGGAAATAATTGACCTCGCATGCCTCGTCCACAGCCAGTTGCCGCCGCAGATCGTCGAGCCAGGCAGGGTCCGAGGATTGCGCCAGCAGCGGAGACACGCCGGCGACGGACCAAGCCAGCGTTGCGCATAAGGCAGCCGATCGCACGATATTTGTCATAAAACACTCCCTGATAAGACCGCAGGGACTGTATGACCATGGCACACGGCCGCCTTGCGGCAGATCAAAAACCGCCGGCCCGACGGCCACCATTGGCCCTTCCAGGAACGCCGCTCATCGCGGCTCCACCGGACTGCCATGCTCCAGCTGGTCGTTGGGATACAGAATCACGGTTTCCCCCTCCTCAAGGCCGCCGACGACTTCGGCGGCAAGCGGATTCATCTGACCGACTTCGACCGTGCGCAATGCGGCCCGGCCATCGGCGACGACGAAGACGGACCAGTGTCCGTCCGAGCGGAATAGGGCGCCGATCGGCACCTGCCGCGCGTCCGGGTTATCCCAGATGCCGAGACGCGCCAGGACGCGGTAGCCGTGACCCAGTCGTTCGGGCACGCTGTGCGGATCGATGACGACATTGACACGCTGTTCCTCGATGCCGAGCGCCGACACTTTGGTGAAACCGGCCGGTTCCACGGTGCGCACGGTGCCGCGCAGGTCTTCGTCACCGCCCCAATCGGTGATCGTAACCGTGGCGCCGGGCCGCACGCGTGCCGCATCGCTGGACAACAGATCGACGACGATTTCCAGGTTCTGCGGGTCACCGATCTCAGCAATGGCGTCGCCGGGTGCAATCGCCTGCTCGCTTCGCGCGAGCACTTTCAAGACCACGCCGTCGATCGGCGCGGTGATATGCACGCAGCACGAATCGGAGGACACGTCGGCGGCAGGCTCTCCGGGCTGGCGCAGGCGCGCCTCGGCTGTGGCGAGCTCGGCCTTGCGCAGCGCGATCGCCGCCCGGGCGCTGTCGACCTGTGCCTTGTCAAGCTCCATCTGGCTATGGATCTGCTCCAGTTGGCTCACCGAGATCGTTCTGGTCTCGGCGAGTTTGGCGGCACGGTCGAAATTGGACTTCGCCAGTTCGTAGGCTGTCTGCGCGCGCTGCTCCTCGACCTCGGCCAACGCCACCGCCGAACGCGCCGCATCGGCCGCCGCCATCAATTCGGCCCGCGTGCGCAGATCGTGAAACGGCGGATCGAGCGGATGGATGGAAGCGATAATCGTGTTATTCGCGCGCACGGCCTCACCTTCCTCGAGCGTCGTGCGGTCGAGATAACCGGCAATGGGCGACGATACCGCATAGACGTCCTTGACCCGCGTCACGCCCTCTTCGTCGATCGTCACCGCCATCGGGCCTGCGGCGATAACGGCCATGTCGACCGGCACGGGCTGCTCCCGCATGGCGAGGTAGAACCCGCCGACAATGGCGAGCACGAGGACAAAAAGCCCGAGACGTTTGGTCCAGATACGCATGATTGGGACTCACTCTCTCGTTTTCAAAACGCTGATCAGATCGAGCCGGTCCACCCGCCGCCGCACGATCAGGGCCGACGCCAGCGCAGCGGCGCCGACGACCATGCTGGAGACCGCATAGGTCGACGGGTTGATGATCAGCGGAACGCGAAACATGTCGTTGGCAAGCCCCTCGATCAAGCTGAAGGCGAGACCGTAGCCGAGCAGCCAGCCGACCGGCTGTGCGACCGCCACGATCAGGCCGAGTTCGATCATCAGCACGCTAGAAACTTCCGCGCGGGTGAAACCGAAGACCCTCAGACTGGCCAGTTCGCGCGCCCGCTCCGAAAGCTGGATCCGCGCCGAATTATAGACCACTCCGAAGGATATGATCACCGCCAGAACCACATAGACAACCGTGCTGGTGGTGATGTTGCGCTCGATGGTCTCGCGAAACCGGTCGCGCGAGACGCGCTGCAGCGCGATCGAAGCAATCTCCGGCGTTTCCTTGATGCTGTCGTAAAGCGCCGGAAGATCCGCGCTGTCGACCAGAATGCGCGTGCCGGAAATCCGCCGGCCGTCGCGCATCAGGCGGTCGAGCGCCGTATCGCGCATATAGGCGGTGAGACCGACATAGCTCTGCGCCAGACCGCTGATCATGATCGCGCCCGGGCTGATCGATACGCCCGTATCGGGACTGCCGACATTGCCCTGCGCCAACCCCTCGATCCTCATCTCGACCACCCGGTTGCCCCGCTCCAGAAGTTCGACTTCGACGAACTGGCCCGGTCGCAGATGCAGTTTGTTCGCGACCCGCTCCGACAGCATCAGGCCGCCGCTGGGCGCGGACATGGGCTTGAGATCGAGATCCAGAACCCGCGACAGGTCGGCGTCCACCGGCAGGCCGACGATCGACATGCGCAATTCACGGTGGCCGTTGCGCAGCTTCACCGCCGTCTGGCGGAACGGCTCGGCCCGCACCACGCCCGGCAATGCCATCACGGCAAAAAGCGCGTCCGGTGCCAGATCGTCCGTAAAGGTAAGCGTCGCGTCCTGCCGGTCGGCACGAAAGAAGATGGCGTCGATCATGAAGTCGATGGAATCGAAGACGAAGAGCGAGGTGATCAGCAGCGCCACCGACATCGCCGTGCCGAGGGCCGTGAGCAGCGAGCGCACCGGCCAGCGCACCAGATGGCGCAACGCCATGATGGTCAATTGCGAGAAGAGCCCGAGCCTTTGCAGTTGGCCGATCAGGTAGCTGCGATAGGTGGTCGGCGCCGGCGGGCGCATCGCCACCGCCGGCGGCAGCGCAACCACCGACCAGATCGCGCGCGCCGCGCCGGCAAGCGCCGCGGCCACTGTCACGCCGCCGGCCAGCACATAGAGATCGACACTCTGCCTGAAGATCAGAAAGGGGAAGGAGAAGAAAGTGGCATAGAGACGGGTCAGGCCGCGGCCGAGCCAAAGGCCGGCCACCGATCCGATCACCAGTCCGATGAGCGCGATGATCACCACCAGCTTGGCATAGTGCAGGCCGACCGCCAGATTGGAATAGCCGAGCGCTTTCAAAAGGCCGATTTGTTCGCGTTCCAAGGCGATTAGCCGCGACAGGATCATATTGACCAGGAAAGCGGCGATCACCAGGAAGATCGGCGGAATGATCGACGACATCGCCTGGAGCTGATCGAGCTCCGAATCGAGAAAGGCATGCGATATCTGATCGTCGCGGTCATGGGCGCCGGTGCCGCCATAGGGCCGCAACAGGCGGTCCAGTTCCTGGATGATCGGCCGCGGATCGGCGTTTCTAAGCGTCGTCAGACTCACATCGTTGAAGGCGCCCTCCATGTCAAACAGCCCGGCCATGGTCTTTTCCGACAGGAAGAACACGCCGAATCGGCGCGGGTCCGGCACCATGTCACCGGGGCCGATCGCATAGATGAATTCCGGCGATAGCACGATCCCGACGATTTCCAGTTGCTGCTTGCGCCCGTTCATCAGGGCACTGAAACGGTCACCCGGATGGAAGCCATGGGCATCGGCGAACGTCTCGACCACCGCGACCTCGTTGTCACGTCCCGGTTCGGGCAACCGGCCGCTCCTCAGATAGAGCCTGTTGACGCTCGGTTCGCGGAAGTCGGGGACCGACACCGCCATGCCGGCGGCCGGCTCGCGCATGTCCTCCACATCGATCAGCACCGGCTTGACGATCCGAAGCTCCGACGCGGTGACATCGGAGATGTTCTCGATGCGGCTCTTCAGATGGCGCGGAGCGCGGGTAGCCGAGGCGAAAACGGTCCCGAACCGATAGCGCTCGTAAAAAGCGGACTGGGTTTCTGCGAGTGAACGATAGGCGCCCACCGACAGGATGATCGTGGCGACACCGCAGGCCATGACCAGCGCGATCGCCAGCGCCTGCGCCCATAGCCGCTGCACATCGCGAAACAGTTTCCGATCGAGAACGGCCATCGCTACCAGACCACTTCCGCTGGCGCGACTTGCGTCTCGTTGATCTCGACCTGGGCGATTTTGCCGTCGATGAAAGAGACCACACGATGGGCGATTTTTCGAATGCCGGCATTGTGGGTGATGATCGCGGTCGTGGTGCCGAGTTCGCTGTTGATCCGCATCAGCGCTTCGAGCACGATCACGCCGGTCTTGGAATCGAGCGCGCCGGTCGGCTCGTCGCACAACAGCACTTCGGGCCGTTTGGCGATCGCCCGGGCGATCGCGACACGCTGCTGTTCGCCGCCAGAGAGCTGCGCCGGGAAATGCGTCATGCGGTCTTGGAGATCGACCATGGCCAATGCCTCGTCCGGCGACATCGGATGGCGGGCCACCTCGGTCACCAGCGCGACGTTCTCCCAGGCCGTGAGGCTGGGGATCAGATTGTAGAACTGAAAAACGAAACCGACATGGTCGCGCCGATAGCGGGTGAGCTGGCGCTCGCTGAAACCGGTCAGTTCCCGGTCCTTGAAAAAGACGCTGCCGCTCGTCGCCTGATCCAGGCCGCCGACAATGTTGAGGAAGGTCGACTTGCCGCTGCCCGAGGGACCGAGCAGCACGGTCATCTCGCTTTCATAGAGTTCCATGTCGACGCCGTTAAGGGCCCGCACCTCGACATCGCCGGTGCGATAGATCTTGGTCAGATCCCTGGTCCGGAAAATGGCGTTTTGCATTGATGCTTCCCTGCCGCCGCGACGGAGTCCGTCAGCGTCTTCATGGACATAAGCGCGGTCCCGCTATTGCCGCATTTGTCCGCTCGCCGATTGATCAGGATCAACCCACGCCGCCAAACCGTCCATATCCTCCGGACGATCAAGACAACCGATTTCACATACAACTTAACACATGGGTGGCACGACGATGGCGAACAAGGAACTTCTGAAATGGTTCGATGAATGCGGGCGCGACGATGTGGCGCAGGTCGGCGGTAAAAATGCCTCGCTCGGCGAAATGGTCGGGGCGTTGACGGCGAAGGGCATTCGCGTGCCACAGGGATTCGCCACGACCAGCGACGCCTATTGGTCCTTTATCGAGGAAAACGATCTCCACAACTTCATCGCCGATGCGCTGGGGAAACTAGAAGCCGGCTCAGCATCCCTCAGCGATACCGGCGGCGCGATCCGCAAAGCGATCGTCGCCGGTACGTGGCCACCGGCGATCGCCGATGCCATCGCCAACGCTTATGACGAACTGGCCCGCAAGGCCGGCAGGGACGATCTCGACGTCGCGGTGCGTTCCAGCGCGACTGCCGAGGACCTTCCGGACGCCAGTTTCGCGGGCCAACAGGAGAGCTTTTTGAACATTCGCGGTCATGAGGCGCTGCTTGCCGCGTGCCGTGAATGTTATGCGTCGCTGTTCACCGACCGCGCCATCAGCTATCGCATCGCGCGCGGCTTCGACCACATGAAGGTGGCGCTCTCCGTCGGCGTGCAGATCATGGTCCGCTCGGATTGCGGCTCTTCCGGTGTGATGTTCTCCATCGACACCGAAACCGGCTTCGACAAGACGGTCGTGATCAACGCTGCCTGGGGCCTCGGCGAGACCGTCGTGCAGGGTCGGGTCGATCCGGACGAGTATGTCGCCTACAAGCCGCTGCTTACCGACCCGGCGCTAAAACCGATTGTCGAAAGGCGTTGCGGCGAAAAAGGCGTCAAGATGATCTATGGCGAAGGTGGACAGGCAACGGAGGACGTGCCGACCTCCAAGGCCGAGCGCGCCCGTTTCGTGCTCAATGACGACGAGATCCTGACCTTGGCGCGTTGGGCCTGCGTTATCGAGGATCACTACGGCTGCGCCATGGACATAGAGTGGGCAAAAGACAGCATCACCGAGGAACTGTTTATTGTCCAGGCCCGGCCGGAGACCGTGCACGCGCAGCGCGACCTCTCCGCCTTCAAGGCCTATCGCATCGATTCCAAGGGCGAGGTGCTCGCCACGGGGCTGAGCGTCGGCGGCGCCATCGTCTCCGGCCGGGTCTGTCTTCTGGAAAGCCCCGACCAGATCGACCAGTTCGTCGACGGCAGCATCCTTGTGGCCAGCAACACCGATCCGGACTGGGTGCCGATCATGAAGCGCGCGACGGGCATCATCACCGATCATGGCGGACGCACGTCGCACGCCGCCATCGTCAGCCGTGAACTCGGTCTGCCCGCCGTCGTCGGCACCGGAGACGCCACACACCATCTGCATACCAGGCAGGAGGTCACGCTGTCTTGCGCCGAAGGCGACGAGGGCTTCATCTACGAGGGCACTGCCGATTTCCACGTCGAGACCGTGCATACCGACCAGATTCCCGAGACCCGGACCAAGGTCATGCTGAACCTGGCCAACCCGGGCGCCGCCTTCCGCTGGTGGCAGATCCCGGCGGACGGCGTCGGGCTCGCCCGCATGGAATTCGTCGTCGGCAACCACATCAAGATCCATCCGATGGCCCTGCTGCGCTATGACACGCTGGAGGACTCGGCGGCGCGGGCGGAGATCGACGCGATGACCGCCGGTTATGACAACAAGGCGGATTATTTCGTCGACAAACTTTCCATGGGTCTCTCGCGTATTGCGGCTGCGGTCTATCCCAAACCGGTGATCGTGCGTATGAGCGACTTCAAAACCAATGAATATGCCAATTTGATCGGCGGGCGCGCTTTTGAGCCGCATGAAGAGAACCCGATGATCGGCTTCCGCGGTGCTTCGCGTTATTACTCGGATCACTATCGTGACGGTTTCGCGCTGGAGTGCCAGGCGATCCACAGGCTCCGCGAGGTCCTGGGTTTCACCAATGTCGCCGTGATGATCCCGTTCTGCCGCTCGACGGCGGAGGCCGATCGGGTGCTGGACGTGATGGCACAACATGGATTGCGGCGCGGCGAAAACGACATGAAGGTCTATGTCATGTGCGAAATCCCCGCCAACGTCATTCTGGCCCGCGAATTCGCGGCCAAGTTTGACGGCTTTTCCATCGGCTCCAACGACCTGACCCAGCTGGTCCTGGGCATCGACCGCGACAGCGAATTGCTGGCCGGTCTGTTCGACGAACAGAACGAGGCGGTCAAATGGATGATTGAGCGCGTCGTCCGCGAGGCGCATGAATGCGGCGACACGGTCGGCCTGTGCGGACAGGCACCGAGCGATCACCCGGCCTTTGCCGAGTTCCTGGTCGATTGCGGCATCGATTCCATGTCGGTCACGCCGGACAGTTTCGTCGATGTGAAAAACCACGTCGCGAAAGCCGAAAGCCGGCTCAAGAGTGGGGCGTAACAGGAGGCGCAAACCGCCGCCAACGGCCTTGGCATCCCGGCATCTGCGATGCAGAGTCGGGCTGCCAATCCTGATCCCGCATTCGGAGAACCGATCGTGCCCGACATTCTGACCCTCGCGCTCAACCCAGCCGTCGATGTGTCCACCGATGCCGAACTGGTACGGCCGACATTGAAGATCCGCACTCACCATCAAACGCACCATCCCGGCGGCGGCGGCATCAATGTGGCGCGGGTGGTCGTCGAACTGGGCGGCAGCGCCGAGGTGGTCTACCTGTCGGGCGGCGCGTCCGGTGCGCTGCTCGACGACTGCATGCAGCAGATCGGCGTCACCGCGCACGCCGTGCATATCGAGCAACCCACGCGAATCGCCTACACGGTGCATGAGTTGAAGACCGGTTTCGAATACCGGTTCGTTCCCGAGGGCCCGGAAGTGAACGACGCGACGCTGCACAACGTGCTCGATCTCGTCGAACGCTTTTCAGGCAAATACGTCGTCGCCAGTGGCAGCCTGCCCATGGGCCTGCCCGAAGACACCTATCTGCAAATCGCCAACATCGCCGCGCGCAAGGGTCAGCGCTTCGTGCTCGACACGTCGGGCGCGGCGCTGCGCGTCACACTGGCGGAAGCACCCGTCTATCTGGTCAAACCAAGCCTCGGCGAGTTGGGAAAACTGGTCGGCCACAGGCTCGATGAAGACGGTACAAGAGAGGCCGCGTTGGAAATCGTCAACCGCGGCAATGTCGACAATGTCGCGGTGTCCATGGGTCCGCAGGGCGCGCTTCTGGCCACCCGCGACGGCGTGCTGCGGCTGCCTGCCCGGCGCGTCGCGGTGCGTTCCGCCGTCGGCGCCGGCGACAGCTTCCTCGGCGCGATGGTTCACACGCTGGACACCGGCGGATCGATCGACGCCGCCTTCCGGGTCGGCATGGCCGCCGGTGCCGCGGCTGTGATGACGGCGGGCACCGAACTGTGCCGACGCGAGGACGTCGAGGCCTTCTGCGAAAGCGGGCTTGTCGGTTGACCGCCAGCGGGCCCGTCAGCGCCGTCCGATCGGTCGCAAATTGATCGTCGTCAATTCGATATCGGATTGATGGTCGATAATGCCGCTCTCTCATTGGAATGGCTGGCCCGCATCCGCCACCCGGAACATCGAAAGCGGTCTTCGCGCCGTCCAAGACACGGCTGAGCCAGACGGACCGTTCCGTCGCACTGGAGGAGATGTGTCCATGTCGAACAACGCAATCCGAAAACAGGACATGCCCGATCCGCGGCAGCCTCTTCTCGCCGACGACAACCACCATCCGTTCCGTGTTATCGCCTGCGTCGGTGCTTCGCCGGCCTCGGCTGCGGTCATCCCGCATGCCGGCGCCGTGTCCCAGGCGTTGGGCGGCGTCCTGTCGCTCGTTCATGTGATCGAACCCGAGGGTGCGCTCGCACCGCAGGATCCGGTTGCCTGGGACATCCGCAAGCGCGAGGCCAATCTCTACGTATCGGAACTGGCGCGCCGCTTCGGAGCGACGGCAGAAATCGCCGGTACATCGCCGGTACGCAGATCCTCGAAGGTCGGATCGCCGAACGGATCGGTGAATACAGCGACGGACGCAGAGACGGCATCACCGCCCTGTGCCGCTGCGAAACCGCGGCGTCCGGGCGGCTCGGTGAAACCGTGCGCCGGGTGCTGGAGAACACCGACGGGTCGCTTCTTGTCGTCCCGGCCGTGGCCGAGACCCTCAATGCCCAGTATCGCCGCATCATGGTGCCACTCGACGGCTCGCCCATTGCGGAGAGCGCCCTGCCGATCGCGGTCCGACTGGCGGCCGACCAGGGCGCCGAGTTGGCGCTCGTGCATGCCACGCCGCGATTCGATTTCATCCATGGCGGACCGCCCGACGTTCAGGACATCGAATTGCAAAATCGGCTGAGCCGCCGCGGCAAGCGGGCGGCGAGCGACTATCTTGCGCGTATCAAAGAGTCGCTGTCCGCTTCCGACGTCTCCGTCGACACCGTCATCCTCGAGGAAGGCGATGTGCGCAGACGGCTGGTCGAGGCGGTCAGCAGTCAGGCGGCCGATCTTCTGGTCATTTCGTCGCACGGCCAGAGCGGCCATGCCGACGTCCCGGCCGGCCACGTTTCACATTACATGCTCGCCCATGTCGGCATTCCGGTGCTGATGGTGCGCAGGCCGCGCCCTGCCGGCGCGCAGCGCTTTTATGCCGACGTTCAATCCGAAGGCGTCCGGCGACCGCACGAGAACAGCGCATGACGGTCGACATCCGTCCCGCGCAACTCGCCGATATCGAAAACGGCGCCAAGGGGCTGGCGGCCTCGCTGCAGACGGGGTCGGACCTCCAGCCGCGAATCGACATCTACACGCATCTGTCGGAACTGCCGGACTGGCTCAATCGCCTGCGCGACTATTGCCGCAAAGCCGATGCGACTCACTCCAAGGCGGCGGACTGGCTGCTCGACAACGACTATCAGGTCAAACGGGCCATTCTGCAGATCAAAACAGCTTTGCCGGAGCCTTTCTTCGCCCGTTTGCCGGTCGCCGAAAACCCGGCTGAAGAGCACCTGCCGCGCCTTTTCAAAATCGCGCAGGCCATATCGACCCGGGACGGTATCCAGATCACCTTGCAGAACCTGGTGCATTATGTGGGCCGCTTCCAGGAGGTGACACCGCTTTCGACGGCCGAGCTCTGGGCCCTGCCCTCGATGCTGCGGCTCGCCAATCTGGAGATCCTGGCGGCGGCCTTCGAGCGGTTGCGTTCGGATCTGAAGCCCCCCTTTCAGCTCAGCCGCGACTTCGACGAGGGCAATCCGGTCGACCTGATCGCCCGGGCGATCGTCAATTTGTCAGCGATTCATGCCATCACCTGGCAGGACTTCTTCGACCGCACCAGCCTGGTCGAGCGGACGCTGGGTAGCGATCCCTCCGGCGTTTACCGGCGGATGGATTTCGCCACCCGCGATCGCTACCGCAAGGTGGTGGAGGAAATCGCCGACTGGGCGCGGATGCCGGAAATCGACGTGGCCGGGCTGGCCGTCGAGATGTCGGCGGCGGAAACGGGCGACCGACGACGCGGCCATGTCGGCTATTGGCTGATCGGCGACGGACGGGCGGCGCTCGAAAGCCGCGCCGGCGGCACACCGCCCTTCGCAGTCAGCTTGCGTCGCGCTCTGGCGCCGTTCGACACGGCCGGATATGCGCTCGGTCTGCTTTTGATGGCGCTATGCGCGCTTGCCATACCGGTCTATTATCTTGCCATTCACAATGCCTCGACCACGGCCTGGCTGTTCGGCATCGGGCTCTCGATTCTGCCCGCAACCGTGCTCAGCGTCTCCGTCGTTCACTGGCTGATCACAGTGTTGGTGTCGCCGCGCATCCTGCCGGCCATGGACTTTCGCAAGGGAATCCCGGCAGACTGCGCGACCGCCGTTGCGGTGCCGATCATCGTCTCTAACGTCGATGAGATCGGCGGCATGGTCGAGTTGCTCGAAACCCGCCGGCTGGCAAACCCGGACCGTCATCTGCGCTATGTGCTGCTCAGCGACCTGCCCGATGCCGACAGCGAGCATCGTCCCGGCGACGGCGCCATCGAAGAGGCGCTGATCACCGCCATCCGCCGGCTCAACGAGCGGCACGGCGGCGTGGATGTCGACCCGTTTGTCCTGTTGCATCGCCGCCGCCGATACAATCCCGGCGAGGGCCGATGGATGGGCTGGGAACGCAAACGCGGCAAGCTCGAGCAGTTTAACCAGCTCGTGCTCGGCAGCGCACCGGACGACTTCCCGATTCGCGAAGGCAATATCGACGATCTGCACGGCATGCGTTTCGTCATCACCCTCGACGCCGACACCATGCTGCCGCCGGGAAGTGCCGCCAAGCTGGCCGGAATCCTGGCGCACCCGCTCAATGCGGCCGTCTATGACGATCGGGTCGGCAAGGTCGTTGCCGGTTATTCGATCCTGCAGCCACGCATGGAGATCCTGCCGTCGGTCGACGGCGAAACGCGGTTTTCGCGGCTGTATTCCGGGGATACGGCCATCGACATCTACACCAATGCCGTTTCCGATGTGTATCAAGAACTTTTCGGCACCGGGATCTTCGTCGGCAAGGGCATCTACGACGTCGCCACCCTGCAGCGCTGCCTCGACGGCCGTATTCCCGAAAACGCCATTTTGAGCCACGATCTGTTCGAAGGGCTGTTCTGCCGTGCGGCGCTGGTCACCAATGTCGTTCTGTATGAGAGCTTCCCTGCCACCTATGCCGAATATGCCTGGCGTCACCACCGCTGGCTGCGCGGGGATTGGCAATTGCTGCCATGGCTCGGCCGCCGGGTCCGCATGGCCGACGGCACGCGGATCGACAACCCGCTCTCGGGCCTCGACCGGTGGAAGATCATCGACAATCTGCGCCGCAGCCTGGTGCCGCCGGCGCTGCTGCTGTTTTTCATCGGCGGCTGGATGATCCTGCCAGGCAGCGCCTGGCTGTGGACGCTTCTGGCGCTCGCCGCACCCGGCATCCATATTCTCGGCGATCTTTTCGCGGGCCTCGCCCGGGCGCTGCGTCGCGGCGTGGTCGGCGATGTCGTGCACGGTCTGAAGGAGCGCGGCGGTCGCTGGTTCCTGGCGATCGTCTTTCTCGTCAGCGATACGGTGGTGTCGGTCGATGCCATCATACGAACCCTGTGGCGGCTCTTCGTCACCCGCCGCCACCTGATCGAATGGCGCTCGGCCGCCCACATGGCGTCGCGGATTGCGCGAGCCGGGCCGAGGGCTGCGGCCTGGCGCTTCATGTGGCCGTCCTCGCTGCTGTCGCTGATCATCGGTCTCGATCTGGCGCTCTACGATCGCGCCACCCTGCTTCCAGCCATACCGATCCTGATCCTGTGGTTCCTTGCCCCGGAAATCGCCGCCTGGGCCAGCCGGCCGCTGACATCGCGCGGTGAAACGCTGGACGCCGAACAAACGCAGTTCCTGCTGCGCGTCGCGCGGCGAACCTGGCACTATTTCGAAACCTTCGCCGGACCGCAGGACAATTGGCTGCCGCCCGACAATTTCCAGGAGGTGCCGAGCCCGAAAATTGCCCACAGGACATCGCCGACCAATATCGGGCTGTTCCTGGTATCGGCGCTTTCGGCACGCGAATTCGGCTTCATCGGCACCAGCGATCTGATCCTGCGCTGCCGCAACGCCCTCACATCGATGGACCGGATGGAAACCTATCGCGGCCACTGGCTCAACTGGTACGACACCGGCAGCCTGGAGTCGCTGGAACCGCGCTATGTCTCCGCCGTCGACAGCGGCAATCTGGCGGTGTGTCTGGTCGCCTTGAAACAGGGCTGTCTGGAAACCGCGACGCGCATGCCGGTGGATGCGGCGCTGTGGACCGGCCTTGGCTGTAACTTCGACCTGCTGCTGCAGGCCGTCAAGCAGCTTTCGGCCTGGGACGCGTCGCGCACGCCGGAACATGAGACGGCCTTTAAGAGCCGGATGGAGGAAGCGGCGGGCGCCCCCCGGCAATGGCACCGCATTGAGGCCGAACTCTCCGGTCGGTTCTGGCCGGATTTTGAACGGCTGATCGGCGAAACGATCCGCGCATCGGACGATCCGGCCCCGCAGACCCTCAACGATATCCATGTCTGGCTGGAGCGTTTCGACCATCATCTGCGCGCCATACGGCGCGACATCGACACCTATACGCCGTGGCTGGAAGCGCTGGAGTCACCGTCCGCAGAGGTCGCGGATCTGGTCGGCAGTCTAAGCAAGGCGCTCGACCCGACGGCGCCGTTGAACAGCGCCGCCGCGCGCCTGGAAAGCGCGCTGACACTGATCGATGCGGCACACGCCGCACACAGCGGGAACGAGGCCGGGGCCGACTGGCTGGCACGGCTGCGGCAATCGGCTGAGCGTGGGCTGAACGAGCAGGTCGCGCTGCTCGACGCGATCCATGACGTGGCGACGACGGCCGACGTCCTGGCGTTCGGCATGGATTTCACCTTCCTTTACGATCCCGACGTCCGGCTGTTCCGCATTGGCTACAATGTCAGCAGCGGTCAGATGGATTCGAGCCACTACGACCTGCTGGCGACGGAGGCGCGTGTGGCCAGCTTCTTCGCCATCGCCAAACACGACGTGCCGATCGAGCATTGGTATTTCCTCGGTCGGCCGATCACCCGCCTGCGCGGCAAGCCGTCGATCCTGTCCTGGAACGGCTCGATGTTCGAGTATCTGATGCCGCCGCTGTTCCTGCCGCGCAAGCGCGACACGCTGCTCGGCGAAAGCGAGGCGACGGCGGTGGAATATCAGCGCCGCTATGCACGGCATCGCGGCGTGCCCTGGGGCATTTCCGAATCGGCCTTCAGCGTTACCGATTCGGACGGCAACTACCAGTACCGCGCCTTCGGCGCGCCCGGGCTCGGCATCCGCCGCGGGCTGACGGACGATCTGGTGATTGCGCCCTATGCCAGCGCACTGGCGCTGTCCATCTGGCCGGGCGCCGCCACACGCAATCTGGAGAGCCTCGCCACGCTTGGCACGCTCGGGTCCTACGGTTTCATCGACGCGCTGGACTTCACGCCCGACCGGGTGCCGGAACGCGGCGGTTTCGTGCCGGTCCGGAACTACATGGCCCATCACCAGGGCATGACGGTCGCGGCGATCGCCAATGTGCTGAAAGACGATCTGGTGGTCGAGCGTGTGCTTCGGGAAAAGCAATTGCGCGCGATCGACCATTTGTTGCAGGAGCGCATCCCAAGGGGCCAGCCGACGGAAACCGGCCGAATCGACGAGACCTGGGAGACGACCGACACGCCGAACGGCGTGCCGCATCTGGCGCCATGGATCCCCTCGCCGGCTTCGACGGTGCCGCAGATGCACACGGTCGGCAACGGCCGCATGTCCATGCGCCTGTCGGCCGCCGGCGGCGGCGGCCTGTTCTGGGAGAAGATGGCGCTGACACGCTGGCAGCCTGATCCGACCGGAGACCGTTACGGCTACTGGATCTATGTGCGCGATGTCGACAGCGGTGCGCTGTGGTCGATGGGTCGCAACCCGACCGGACAGGTCAGCAGCGACGAACGGGTCATCTTCCACCAGCATATGGTTGAAACCACGCGGCGCGACCACGGGATCACAGCCCGCATGGAGACAACGGTCACGCCGGGCGACGATGTCGAGATCCGTCAGGTGACGTTGACAAACGAGGAAAACATCGAGCGGACGATCGAGTTTACGTCCTATGCGGAAGTGGTGCTCGCCCCGGCGGTTGAAGACGAGCGGCATCCGGCGTTCAGCAAACTGTTCGTCCACAGCACCTATCTGCCGGACCGGGAGGGTCTGCTGTTCGAACGCCGTTCACGCCGTCCGGAGATCTATTATCCGGTCCTGTTGCACCGCCTGGTGGCCGACGATCCGGATATCAGACTGTCTGCGCATGAGTCGGATCGGGCGAAATTCATCGGCCGCAACGGCGAATTGCGGCACCCGCGCGGCGTCGTTCTCGGCCTGTCGCGCAGCACGGGCTGGACGCTTGATCCCGTCATGGCGCTGCAGGTGCGTGTCCGCCTCAAACCGATGGAGACAAAAACCTTCTCCTTCATGACGATCGCCGCCGCCACAAAGGAAGAGGTCCTGGAAACAGCGCTGCGCTATCAGACCCTGTCGCGCGACTGGGCGTTCCGGGAAGCCGCGCGCAATGCCGCGCGGGAGGTGGCGCGCCTCGACATCAATCCGCGGCATCTGCCGGAACTGCAGGCGCTTTCCTCGCTTTTGATGGAACCTTGCGCCGCCGTCCGAAGATGCTTCGAAACAGTCGACGAGAACCGGTTCGGCCAGCCCGATCTGTGGCGGTTCGGCATTTCCGGCGACCTGCCGATCCTGGCCGTCCGCATCAATGACGAATCGGAACCGGATGTGCTCAACCTTCTCGTGCGCGCTCAGCAGCTCTGGCGCCATGGCGGGCTGCATGCCGACCTGGTGATCTTGCGCACCGGCCTTGCCGGCTACGAGGAGCCGGTGCGCGACCTCGTGCTGTCGATCCTGCATGAAACGCAGGCCTATGGCTTTCTCGGCCGCAACGGCGGGGTGCATTTCCTCTCGGCGGGCCATATGGACCACGACAGTCGCAGGGCGGTGGAGGCGGCGGCCCATGTGGTGCTCGACGAGGACGACATCACTTTGACGGCGAAGCTCAATCGCGTGCTTGAGGGCCGGGCCCCGCCACCGCGCTTCGAGCCGCCCGTCCCGGCCGTCCACGACGCGATCGCACCGCTGCAGCGACCGAAGGACCTGGCTTTTGACAATGGCTATGGCGGCTTTGATGCGGAGCACGGGACCTATATCATCCACCTGGAGCCGGGCGCGACCACGCCGGCGCCCTGGTGCAACGTTCTGGCCAATGACGATCTCGGCAGCATCGTCAGCGAAGCCGGTCTGGGATTCACCTGGGCCGAAAACAGCGGCGAGAACCGCCTGACGCCCTGGCCGAACGATCCGGTAATCGACCGGCCCGGCGAGGTGCTGTATCTGCGCGACGACGCCACTGCCGATATCTGGACCGTGACGCCTGCGCCGCTCGGCCGCGACGCCGCATGCCGGATTGAGCATGGCTGCGGTTATACGCGCTGGAAACAGAACAGCCACGCGCTGGAACAGGAGATGCTGGCCTTTTCACCCGTTGACGACCCGGTGCGGATCGTCCGGTTGCGGCTCCGCAATCCCACCAACGGGCCACGGCGCGTCACCGCCACCTACTATGCCGAATGGGTGTTGGGCGCGCTTGGCAGCGTCGTCGTCCCACGGGTCGTCGGCGAGTATGATGCCGCCGTCCAGGCCATCCTCGCGAACAATGGCTGGAATCCCGAATTCGCTTCGCGCATCGCCTTCCTGACGGCTTCGCATCCGCCGAGCTCCGTGTCGGGCGACCGCCATGATTTCCTCGGCAAAGAGGGTCGCGTCGAGGCACCGGCGGCCTTGCACGACCGCGATCTCGGGGGGCGTTTTGCCGCCGGCGGCGATCCCTGTGCCGCCTATCAGGTGCAGATCAGCCTCGCGCCAGGCGAGACGCAGGACATCGTCTTCGTGCTTGGCCAAGGTGCCGACCGCCAAGGCGCCGAAGCGCTGATCAGGCGCTGGCAGGCACCCGATCAGGTCGATCCGGCGCTCGGCGCGGTGCAGGCTTTCTGGCAGCAGAGGTTCGGCGCGGTCACGGTCGAAACGCCGGACCCGGCCTTCGATCTGGTCATCAATCGCTGGCTACCGTATCAGACCCTGTCGTCGCGGATCATGGCCAGGGCCGGCTATTATCAGGCCGGCGGCGCCTTCGGCTTCCGCGACCAGTTGCAGGATATGTTGTCGCTGCTGATGAGCGATCCCGGACGCGTGCGGGCGCATATTCTGCGCGCGGCGCGCCATCAATTCGAAGAGGGCGATTCGCTGCATTGGTGGCATCCGCCGTCCGGGCGCGGCGTCCGCACCCATTTCTCGGACGACTATCTATGGCTGCCTTATGTGACCGCTCATTATATCCGGGCGAGCGGCGACGCATCGATCCTTGACGAGGATGTGCCGTTCCTGCGCGGGCCGGAGCTGCAACCGGACCAGCAGGATCTCTACGCGCATTTCGACCGGGGCGAGACGGCGCCGCTCTACGACCATTGCGCCCGGGCGCTGGACCGGATGATGCGCACGGGCCGGCACGGCCTGCCGCTGATCGGCACCGGCGACTGGAATGACGGCATGGACCGCGTCGGCGTCGGTGGCCGCGGCGAGAGCGTCTGGCTTGCCTGGTTCCAGATCGCCATCGTTGGCGCCTTCGAGGACCTCGCGACGAAGCGCGGCGAGACGGCAAGGGTGGCACAATGGCGCGGCTACGCGGAACGGCTGAAGCAGGCGATCGACGCGCATGGCTGGGATGGCGACTGGTTCATCCGCGCCTTCGACGATGACGGCGAGCCCTGGGGGTCGCACCGGCTGGAGGAGTGCCAGATCGATTCGATCGCGCAATCCTGGAGCGTGCTTTCCGGCCTGCCCACAGAAGAGCGCATGGAAACCGCGCTCGACGCGGCCCTGCACCGTCTCGTCAACGAAAAGGATCGGCTGATCAAGCTGCTCGATCCGCCTTTCGACAAGACCCTGCGCGATCCAGGCTATATCAAGGCCTATCCGCCGGGTATCCGGGAAAACGGCGGCCAGTACACCCATTCGGCCGCCTGGCTCGGTCCGGCTTTTGCGCGGATTGGCGACGGCGACACCGCCTGGCGGATCTTCGACATCATCAATCCAATCCGGCTGACCGGCTCCACCGCCGATGCCGACCGCTTTGCCCGCGAACCCTATTCCGTCGCTGCCGACATCAGCGCCCTGCCCTCCAAATTCGGGCTTGGCGGCTGGTCCTGGTACACCGGCGCCGCCGGCTGGACCTGGCAATTGGGCGTGCACGGCATTCTCGGCATCGAACCGGTCGACGGCGCGGTGCGCATCGATCCGAAACTGCCGAAGGATTGGGGCGGCGCCGCGGCGGTGCTGACCGGCGCGAACGGCACGATCCGGCTGACCATCGAGGACCCGGATCATGTCGGCAGCGGGATCGCGTGGATCCGCGCCAACGGCCGGCGGCGACGCGACAGGACCATCCGGTTTCCAGGCGAAAACAAACAGTTGGAGGTCGTGGTCCGGCTCGGCGACGCGGAATGACAACGTCCCGTTCTTCATATGCCGCGATCATGCGCCGATGTCCGTGACGCGCTTGCCGGACACGCGCGGCGGATCATAACGCTTCACGAGCCTGTCTCATCGGATCGCTGTCCATTACGATGCCCACCGGGTACTTGCACGCAGACACGCATCTGAACCAAGAGGGAGATGTCGATGCCCTCCAGGGATGCTTCAGCAAAGAAGCCCTCTCTCGCCGGCAAGTGGCTGCCCTCGGATCAGGCCATTCTCGATGCCTGGACCCGGAAGATCATGGCCAAGGCCGAAGCCGACACCAGCGACCTGCTGCCCGCCGTCCAGAGCCTCAAGACGCTGATCGAGACCGACGCCAAGGTCCAGTAGAAGCCGCATAATATGCTCGGACTACGGCGAACAAGAGAACAAATAAAGAACATTTGCTGCCGACCGGTGTCGCCTCGGTGGTCCTCCGCGCGCCGGCGGCTGCCCGCTTTGCCGAAGTCGATTGTCGTGAATGGAACCGTCTAAATCCTCAGCCTGTCGCGCAACAGCAAACCGGTCAGGCGCTTTTCGCGGGCGGGAGGCGCAGAAAAAGGGCCATCATCTCGACGGTGCGGTCAATGAACTGCGCATCGTTCAGGGATTGGAGCTTCGCCGCGGTTTGGGAGGGGTCGAGATAAGCCCGCACCATCGCCAGGCACTGGTCGACAGCGAAGGCCGCGGCCTCTTCCGCGTCGGGTCGACCGATCTCGTCCCGACGTTCCAGAACGAACTTCAGCAGCGATTTGCGGGTTTCCCGCTGGATTTCGGCATAGTGGGCGGCCAGCGCCGGATGGTCGGCAATGACCGCCGAAACCGCCGCTTTCGCGGCCCCGGTCCGCTGCGCCGCGGTCAGCGATATCTCCAGGAAACCGCGAAACAGATCCCGGACCGTTGCATCCGTCCACAGCGCGGGGTTCGATGCCTCTGCGTTCAGCTGCGCATAGGCGTCGGTCATACGATGGAATAGAGCGTAATAGAGCGCGGTCTTGTCCTTGAAATGGTGATAGACGGCACCCACGGACGACCCCGCCCGATTTGCGATGTCGGCAATCGATGTTCCTTCGGTGCCTTTCTCGAGGATCAATGCCTCGGCCGCATCCAACAGCGCGGCCTGGGTCTTTTCGCTGCGGGTCTGCTGACCTTCCCGTCTCCAGTGTAGCTCCGAGACCCAACGGTTCCTGGTCATGAGTGACCCCAAAACAGAAGTGATATTCTATTTTATTGACATTTTTGCCGCGATCCGTCAAAACAGAATATAAATTCGGCTTTCAGCCGCCTGGGAAACCGCTGTGACCAGCCAGCGGAAACAAAGCGATACCAATAGGAGATTGACATGAGCATCGAAGATCAGCACCCGGTCGCCTCGCCATTTCCGCCCAAAACCCCGGCAGCCGCTATTGTCGACGGTTTGGACCTGACCGGAAAAACCGCCATCGTCACCGGCGGTTACAGCGGCATCGGTCTTGAAACGACCCGCGCCTTCGCCGCAAACGGCGCGCGCGTCATCGTTCCCGTTCGGTCTCCGGAGAAAGCCGCCGCAAATCTCGCCGATCTGGACGGTGATATCGTGACCGGGCAAATGGATCTCGGCGATCTCGGCTCGGTGCGCCGCTTCGCGCAAGGCATGTCCGATCAGTTGGACCGGCTCGACCTGCTGATCAACAATGCCGGGATCATGGCCTGTCCGGAAAGCCGCGTGGGTCCCGGCTGGGAAGCTCAGTTCGGCGTCAATCACATGGGCCACTTTGCGCTGACCAAGGCGCTCCTGCCACTCTTGCAGAAGGCCCCGGCGGCGCGGGTCGTGGCGCTTTCCTCAACCGGCCACAAGATTTCCGACGTGCGCTGGGACGATGTCCAGTTCGAGGCGACGCCATACGATAAATGGCAGGCCTATGGTCAGGCCAAAACCGCCAATGCCCTGTTTGCCAACGCCCTGTCCCGGCGCCTGAAGGGTACCGGCGGGCTGGCTTTTGCCGTCCATCCCGGTGGCATATTCACGCCCTTGCAGCGGCATCTGACCAAAGAAGAGATGACGGCGCTCGGCTGGCTCGGCCCGGACGGCGAACCGACGCCCGAAGTCAAAGCAGCCTTCAAAACCCCGTCGGAGGGCGCATCGACCACGGTTTGGGCTGCGACATCCCCGCTCCTGGCAGAGATCTCCGGAGTCTATTGCGAAGATTGCAACATCGCCGCCCCGACAGAGCCGGAGAGCCCCTATGCCCGCTATCGCGGCGTCGATGCCCATGCCTGCGATGACGGCAACGCCGAACGGCTTTGGGACCTCAGCGAGGCGCTTTTGGCAACGGCATAACCCCAACGGATATTTGACACGGTGCAGGCCGAGGGGATCGCGGCACGGTCGGGCCAAGTCCCAGGCCGCTTGTCACCGCCCCGTTTTTGTCATCGATCGGAAAGGCCGTTTGACATGAAAACTTTCGCATATGTTGTCTTCATCACCCACATCGTTTTCGAATTGATCTTCGGTGCAAACGCCTTTTTGTCGGGTGCGTCATCCTCGCAATCGGCCGACCAGATAGCACAGCAGTCGGTTCAGTTGACCATCGCCTTCCGTTTCCTGGGAAGCGCGCTTCTGGCGCTTGGCGTGCTGGGCGCCATCGTTGTTTTCGTGGCGGGCGTGCAATCGGCCACGGCGAAATATGTCGCCACCGGCTTTGCCGTGTTCCACGGCCTCGGCGCTCTGGGAAGCCTCTGGTCGGCCGCTCCGACTTTCCAGGCCTATTCCCAGACGTTGACCCTCGGCGCATTGGTTTTGCACGGCTTGCTCGCATTTGGCTTCATAGCCGTTGCGCTGCTGACGAAGACCGAAGACAGAGCATTTGGCTGACGCCCGATCGCTGCGTCGACGTTTTGTCTCAACGTCGCATTGCGGCAGGGAGGCGCATGATGTTGAACTTTCCCGGTGATGAAACACGTCAAAAGACTCAGTGTCATGCTTCTCGCCGGCCTCAGCCTGTATCTGACGGCGTTTGGGCTCCTTTACGGCACGCGCCTCGAACTGATGCCGCACCATGATGCCGCGACACCCGATGACGTTACGGAGCAGATCCTGCCACTTTATCGTACTTTGATGCGTCTCACCGGCGCCGCGGCGACCGCTTTGGGAATCATCAGCCTCTATATCGTTTTGGGGCCCCTGCGTGCCGGCGTCAAAGGCGCCGCGCTCGTCGTCTGCCTATGCCTGACGGGATTTTTCGCGGCGACCGCCTTGGCCGCCGCACAGCTACAAGCCGTGTCCGGGGCCACAACGCATTGGCCGGTCATGGCCGGACTGGCCGCCCTCACGGTCTTCGCCTTCGGGCTTCATCGCTTTGCGGTGTCTTGCGAAGCACCTTAGCGACGATGTTGGTGTCGAGCACGATCATGGCACCGCCGGTCACTCGAACCGGACGGCCTCGGCCATCGGTTCGCGTTCCGGAACATCAAGATCAACATCGGCCAAGGGCGCGACACGATTACGAATAGCGGCGGCGAGGTCCCTCGGCGACGTGCCATTGCCGACCAGTTCGCGAAGGATCTCGCGCGCCTCTTCTTCCATCGACCGGCCATGCGCCGCAACGCGGACGCCCAATCGCTGCTTCAACGTATCGTCGAGATTGCGAATGGCGATGCTAGCCATGGCTCGTCTTTCGTCTTGAGCCCGACCTCAATTTAGTCTTTGACTGCATTGAGATCAATGGAACGTCAGGCGTGGCTATCGGTGCGCTTCTGCATCTATCGGGCAGGGCTGTTGCCGCCGGGTGCGACAACGAAATCCTGCCAGAGCAATTGGTTTGGTCTTTCCCAACACCCGCGAAGGGCACGAAAACAGTGAAGGACATCATGTCTCCGCAATGAACCGTAACCTATGTGTCCGGAACGGAGCCGCGTCCTCCAAGAAAGCGATCGTTTTCGATGTGGATTGCTTGGTATGTCTAACGCGGGGATGCGTTATCAATCCTCATGCCCATGCCTCGTTGAGCACAGCGTCACAGAATGACAACATCACGATTGTCGAGGTGCATCTTCTGGGGTGAGGGGCCCAGGACCTTTGCATCGACCAGCGCCGCCGCTTCTGCGGATAGACCGATAATGACCGGGCGCTCCGGCAGTATACCTCGAAGGCTCTGCTCGATTCGTTCACCAGTGTTCACGGTCCGGCCGACGAGCGTGTAGTTCCACCGTCCCTCGAAACCCAGATTGCCCACAATGACCGGCCCTGTGCTAATGCCAATGCGAACGCGGGGTAAATCGGCGGGCAACCCGTCAGACAATTCGCCATCAAAGGATTTCTTGATCTGAAGGGCTGCCGAGACGGCGCAATCGAGGTGATTCTTCAGCTCGTCCGGCGCACCCCAGAACGCCATCAGTCCGTCGCCTGTGTATTTGTCGATGACACCGCCGGTGTTTTCGATGATCGGTCCGATCTGAGCGAAGATTGCATTGAGACCGTCCGCCACAACAGGCGCCGGGCGTCTGGCTGCAAAGGCGCTGAACCCTTCCAGGTCGATGAACATCACGGTGACGTCGCGTTCTTGTGCGACCGTCGCATCGTCCGGGCTTGCCATCAACCGGCGTGCGAGTGTTCCCGGGACATATTGATTGAAGGACGTGAGGGCCTTTGCTGTCTTGATCAAGCGCTGGGCCGAACTTCGCCATTCTGAGATCCTGCTGCGCGTAACGGCGGACAGCGCCACATCGCGGAAATCCATCGTCTCGAATTTCGCCAGGGCGTGCTCCAACTGGATCACAGGGATGGCAATTCGCCGCCCCAGTTGTGCGGCAATGACGACCGCGATGATCAGCAAGACAAGGCCCAAACCCGCGGCAATGGTCGCTGCCCAGCGAAACCACCGGCTCTCGGCCGACGGGATCGCCACGCCAACCAACAGGCTCTCGGGCGCGTAGCCTTCGATCTCCCGATAGAAATAAGCATAGGGGGTGCTGTCGATCCTCGCCCAGTGGCCCTGAGTCCGGACCATCTGGCTTGTCCGGGTCAGCGGGTTCTGCTCGTTCCAGATGTTTCTGAGCACAGCGGAAGTGCTATCGGCGATTGTTGGCAACGCGGTCGAGGTCGGCACCTTTACGGAGCCCGACCCGTTAGGGTAGGCAATGAGTTTGTCGCGATCATACAGAATGAACGCAGTGACGTTTTCGCGCGAAAGCTCTGCAACATAGCTGGACAATCTTTGCCCTGTAACGCCAATTGTCAGGATCCCGTAGAACTCCCCGTCGCGTCTAATTGTCATTCGGGGGTTGAGTATCGTGTCCGCCAGGACAAAGCTGACGAAGGGCGCCGACCAAAAGACCGTTGTCAGGTCTGGCGCAGTGGCTAATGCTTCGCCCACAAGCGGTAAAGCACTTGGCGGTTCCTCGATCGCCCCGTCCCGGCCGCGCTCCCACCGCCGCATCGATCCATCAGGCCGGATGACACCCATTCCCGAGACTTGCAGCGTGCCCCCTAAAAGGCCCTCTATATAGGTCTGAAAGCGTTTCTGATCGTCGATGTCGAGATCGCGTTCCTCGATGTAGGCCCGCGCGGTCTCGAGCTGGGCTGCGACCGGATCCAAAAGCCCGCGCAACTGGTTCTCGAGTCCATCCACCAACAACTCGGCGCGGGCGCTAAGAAGCGCGTCTGTATTTGATCGATTGATCAGATAGGTTGTGAGCAGAATGGGCAGAACCGTCGCAGCGACGAGAATAGCCAGCACAACAGGAATGACACGCGCAATCGGGTAGGACCGTCGATCGGACAGTTCTTCAGAGATGTGGTTTTCTTCCGTCTCACCCATGCTACCGCTCCTCAGACTGTTGCGCGATCCGCGTCCGCATGGCCCTCGAAAAGCAAACGCAGCATTACGTTTGCCAACTGGTCTGCAAAAGACCGATCTAGCTTTCCGTGATGGAGCAGAGCACGGTGATAGATCGCCCCGGCATAGAGATCGATCACGAGTTCCGGATCAAAGACAGGATTGAAAGATCCCTTTTCCACGCCGTATTCAATTAGAGCCCTTGCTTGAGCGCGACGATCTGTGAGGAAGCGCTCGCGGAATAGAGCGAGCATCTCAGGATCCTTTTGGCCTTCACCGATAAGCTCGGCGATGATCCGGCCGCCGCGTCCGGCCATAAACCGGACCATCGCACGGACGTGATTTTTGAACGCAGTCTCCGGGTTGCCCTTGGGCTCAGCCGGAATGCTGCGGTCTGCCGAGGCGAGAAAGGCATCGAGAGCAATGTCGCGAGGATTGGACCAGCGTCTATAGATGGCGGGTCGACTGACGCCGGCTGCCTTGGCGATCCCATTGATTGTCAGATCACCAACGCTCTGCGTCTCGAGCATTCGGTTCGTCGCATCGATGATTGCTTCGTGGACCTCGGGGCTCATGGGCCTGCCGGGACCGGCCGGTTCGACATCAACGTCTCCGCTCATAATTACGTTACACCTTGAAACGTTATTCGATCCACTTATATAAGTTACACGGTGTATCGCTTTTGTCGAGCATTGAGTGATCAAATTGAAACCGAATGGTGCATATGGAAAGAGGATATCCCATGAACCTTGCAACCCTCGGCGCTTCGGCGCTTGTTCTCACCGCCGTCGCGCTTGCTCCGGCAAATGTCACGGCTTCCCAACGGGCGTCCATACCGTGACATCCTACGAAAACCCGTGGAACACCGAGATGACGAGCGTCGCTCCAATTCAGGTGCGCGATCCGAAAGCCGAACTGATGCTCTCGGTAGCCGATGGCCAAGAGCCGGTTTTCGAGATCACCATCAAGGACATAGGCCTCTATTTCGGCTACCTCATTCCGGCTCACATCGCGGGCTTTGAAACCGCACGCATTGCCCTCGAGCTTCTATATCCTGAGGGTGTTCCAGAGCGCGGCCAGATTCGCGTGGCCGGCCCGGAGAAAAACGACATCATGCTTGTTGCCTCTTATCTCACAGGCGCGCGCGATTTTTACCTGGTCGAAGACGAAGCAGGTGGCGATCTCGTGATCGACCCCACACTCGGAGCTGATCGGCCCGGCAAATATGTAATGATCTTCCAGCGCAAGGACACAGGCCAGACTGTGGAGGCTGTTTTCGATCGTCCGGCACTTGTCCCGGACAATCGTGGCGCGGGTGACTATGGCAATACCGCTCCCGTGTACATCGACCTGTTGAATGGCCGAAACCCCGCCGGTGATCCCGCCGAACATAAGCGCATCATCACGGGCCTCATGAACCTCACTCTCAAATTCGACCATGACCAGCTCTATTCAACACGCGTGATCGATGGCTACAACTTCCCGACCGGCGGTCGGCTCGACACGTTGCCTGCAACACCGAGTGGATCGATCGGCGCGTGGTTCACAGCCGCCGAAGCGATGGATGCCCCAACCTATGCCGCGCTTTTTTCCGCAAGCGGCCAGTTGACCATTGGCAATGGCACCCCCGTCGGACCACAAGCGATCGAATCCTCGGTGGCAGCCTTCTTTGAATCGATTGGAGGGCTGGATCATCGAGTGGAGTCGGTGTGGGGGCCGGTCAGCAAACCGTGATCCAAGGCCACGCGCTTTACGCGCTACCAAACGGCGAGTTCGTCGACATTCCCATGAGCGTCAGCGTTCGCCTCACTGATGACGGCGATCGGATCGAGGATGCACGCATATTCATCGATCCGGCGCCGCTCGCGCAGGCAAGCGCAGAAGTTTATTAGGCGAACGCCTGTCTTATGATTTCTTCGGCGCCTCTGCGAGAATGATCCGCTGCATGCCATGATCAGTGGCATGCAGTGGCGGTGGCCCGACCCGGCTTGTCTCGTTTCTCAACCATGATCTGGGCTTCTTCGATGCCTATAGGGTCACGTCGAACCGGCCGCCAAACCTTTCACCCCGGAGCAACTGTAAACCATGTGTCCGGTACAATCTGTCACCCATGTCTCAAGAACGGACCAATAGCGAATGGCGGAGAGGAAGGGATTCGAACCCCCGATACGGTTGCCCGTATGCCGCATTTCGAGTGCGGTGCTTTCAACCACTCAGCCACCTCTCCGCTTCGTGGTTGCATCATGATCGCATGCGGGCGCTGTCATAACCAGTCCGACGCGCCGAGACAAGGGCGAAATTGCGCCGCCGACCTTGACTTGACGGGACCTTTCCCGTATCCACGGATCGTTCATGGCGTGAGGCAACTTGCGCCATCTGTTTTTGTTGGAACAACGGTCCTCCAAACAACAGGCAAACCGCCGCGCAGCGCCCTCCGGTCCGGCCGGAACCAATGCGTTCGTTCGGCAAGACGTGTCAACCGACTGAATAAAAAGACGGCTCGGGCGGCAGCGCCGCGACAGGCCGGACGGAACATCGAGGGATAAAATGTTCGCAGTCATCAAAACCGGCGGGAAGCAATACAGCGTTGCCGCCGACGACCTGTTGAGGGTCGAAAAACTCGCCGGCGATGCCGGCGATATGGTGGAATTCAACGAGGTTCTGATGGTCGGCGAAGGCGCCGATGCGAAGATCGGAACGCCCTTTGTCGAGGGGGTCCTCGTGACGGCCGAGGTCGTCGAGCAGGGCCGCGCGCGCAAGGTCATCGCCTTCAAAAAGCGCCGGAGGCAGAACTCGAAGCGCACCCGCGGACACCGCCAGCACCAGACACTGGTCCGCATCGCCGAGATCCTGACGGACGGCGCCAAGCCAACCAAGAAGGCCGCGGCAAAGAAGGCTCCGGCGAAGACGACGGAAGCGGCTGCAAAGCCCGCCTCCGAAAAACCAGAGGCCAAGGCGGCGGAGAAACCGGCGGCAAAGGAACAACCGGCGACGGAACCGAAGCCTGAGGACGCCAAACAACAGGAGGCGTCCGCACCGCTGTTCACCGCGCCGAAGGGCGAGGCCGACGATCTGAAGAAGATCACCGGTGTCGGACCCGTGCTTGAGAAAAAACTGCTGGCGCTCGGCGTCACCCAATATGCGCAGATCGCCGCCTTCACGCCGGAAGATATCGAGAAGCTCGAGGACGCGCTGTCGGCCAAGGGCCGCATTGGGCGTGACGATTGGATCGGCCAGGCCAAGACGCTTGGCGCATCCGACGCCTGATTGAGTTCGAGGGACAAGGAAGACACCCATGGCACACAAAAAAGCAGGCGGTTCATCACGCAATGGTCGCGATTCGCAATCCAAGCGGCTCGGCGTCAAGAAATTCGGCGGCGAGGCCGTGATTCCGGGCAACATTATCGTGCGCCAGCGCGGCACGAAGTGGCACCCGGGCGAAGGCGTAGGGCTTGGCAAGGATTATACGATCTTTGCGACCGTAGAGGGCAATGTCGCTTTCCGCAAAAAAGCCAACGGCCGCACTTACGTGTCCGTGATGCCACGTGCGCAAGCCACAGAATAGCCGGTGAAACGATAGCCGGCGTCTCATCGACCCGGCACTCGATTTTCAGGCCACCGTTCAAGGGGAGATGGGACACCATCTCCCCTTTCGTGCAATGGAGGACTGAAAAATGGAAGGTCAGGAAGAGGATAGTCACAACGAGCGGGGCGGCTGCCCTGTTCTCGTTACCGAACGGCTGGTTCTGCGTGCGCCGCATATCGAGGACACGGACGCGCTCGCGGGTCTCGCCAACAATGCAAGAGTGGCGACGATGGTGTCGCGCATGCCGCATCCCTATACGCGCAAGGATGCAATGGATTTCATCCGTCGGTCCAGGACCGGTGCGATCGGCAAATGCGTCTATGCGGTGACCAACGCCGATGACGGGCGGTTTCTGGGCTGTTGCGGGATCGAGCCTCAGGACGATCCGTCGACGCTTGAACTCGGCTACTGGATCGGCGAGCCCCATTGGGGCCGGGGTTTCGCGACCGAAGCCGCCCATGCGGTGATCGACATGGCTTTCCGCACCCGCAGCATCGACTGCATCGACGTGCGCTGCCGTGTCACCAACGCCGCCTCGCGGCGGGTGATCCACAAAAAGCGGTTTCCAGTTTCAAGGCACCGGCATGGTCAAATCGCTGGCGCTCGGCAGCGCGGTCCCGGTCGAATGGTACCGGCTTGACCGAAAGACCTGGATCTCGCTGCGCAGCTGGGCGGCCGCTTGAGCACTCGCACCCGCCGACTTTAGAGCCCATTCGGGAAAAGGCGCCAAACCAGTCGTTAATTCCGGAACGCGCTCTTAGGCTTTGACGTGCCTGTCGGCGGGCGATATCGGTAGCGCCGACACAGCGCGGCGGAGCCAACAACAGCGGATTGGCAGGCATATGAAGTTTCTGGATCAGGCCAAGGTCTATATCCGCTCCGGCGACGGCGGCGATGGCGCCGTCTCCTTCCGCCGCGAGAAATACATCGAATTCGGCGGACCCGACGGCGGCGATGGCGGGCGTGGCGGCGATGTCTGGGCGGTTGCCGTGCAGGGTCTCAACACGCTTGTCGACTATCGCTACCGCCAGCACTTCAAGGCCAAGATCGGCATGCACGGCATGGGCCGCAACCGCACCGGCGCCGCCGGCGCCGATGCGGTGCTGAACGTGCCGGTCGGCACACAGATCTTCGAGGAGGACAATGAGACGCTGATCTGCGACCTCGTCGAGGAGGGGCAGCGCCATCGGCTTGCCGCCGGCGGCAATGGCGGTTTCGGCAATGCCCATTTCAAATCCTCGACCAACCAGGCGCCCCGCCATGCCAATCCCGGCCTGCCAGGCATCGAAAAAACGATCTGGCTGCGCCTCAAGCTGATCGCCGATGCCGGTATTGTCGGCCTGCCCAATGCCGGTAAATCCACCTTTCTTTCAAGCGTCACACGCGCCCGCCCGAAGATCGCCGACTATCCCTTCACCACCCTGCATCCCAATCTCGGTGTGGCTCATATCGATGGCCGGGACATCGTCATTGCCGACATTCCGGGCCTAATCGAGGGCGCCCATGCGGGCGTCGGCATCGGTCACCGGTTTCTGGGCCATGTCGAGCGCACCCGCGTGCTCTTGCATCTGGTATCGGCGCAGGAAGCGGATGTGGCGGCCGTCTATCGGACCGTTCGCGCAGAGTTGGAGGCCTATGGTCACGGGCTCGTCGACAAGCCGGAAGTCCTCGCCCTGTCCCAGGCCGACACGCTCGACACCGAGGCCTGCGCGGCGAAGGCCGCGGCCCTGGCAGCGGCGGCCGGCACGGAGCCCTTCGTCCTTTCGGCGGTGTCTGGCCAGGGCATGACGCCTGCGCTGCGCGCCCTGGCCCGCATCATTGCCGACGTGGCCGACACAACGGGCCGGTCGACCGTGTCATGACGGGAACCCGCACCGCCCTGCGGCACTATCGCCGCATCGTCATCAAAATCGGGTCGGCGCTGCTGGTCGACGCCACGGATGGCCTGCGCCAGGACTGGCTGCGCGCACTGTGCGCGGATATCGCGGCACTGCGGGCCGGCGCAACCGACATCATCGTGGTTTCCTCCGGCGCCATTGCGCTGGGCCGTACCGTTCTGCGCGACACCGCGCTCGGCAAAAGCCGCGGGCGGCTGAAGCTCGAGGAAAGCCAGGCGGCCGCCGCCGTCGGCCAGATCGCGTTGGCCGAAGCCTGGTCGCAGACCCTGTCGCTGGATCGCCTGATCGCCGGCCAGATCCTGCTGACGCTGGGCGACACGGAGGAACGGCGCCGCTATCTCAACGCCCGCGCGACCATCAGCCAGTTGCTCAAAGCCGGAGCGGTGCCGGTGATCAACGAGAACGACACCGTGGCGACATCGGAAATCCGTTACGGCGACAATGACCGGCTGGCGGCCCGCGTCGCGACCATGGCCGGCGCCGACCTGCTGATCCTGTTGTCGGATATCGACGGCCTCTACACCGCGCCCCCGGGCGACAATCCCGACGCGCGTTTCCTGGAGCGGATCGCCGACATCACGCCGGAGATCGAGGCGATGGCCGGCAAAGCCGGGTCGGAACTGTCGCGCGGCGGCATGAAGACCAAGATAGACGCAGGCCGGATCGCGACCGCCGCCGGCTGTGCCATGATCATCGCCTCGGGCAAGCGCGAGCACCCGTTAAGCGCCATCGACGCCGGCGCGCGGCACAGCCTGTTCCTGGCCAGCGCCGCGCCGGTGAACGCGCGCAAGACCTGGATCGCCGGCCAGTTGGAGCCGATGGGCGCCTTTCATATCGATGCCGGCGCGGCGCACGCGCTTCGGTCGGGAAAGAGCCTGTTGCCGGCCGGCGTCACCCGGGTGACGGGCCGTTTCATGCGCGGCGACACGATCGCGGTCCACGCGGATGATGGCAGGGAAATCGCCCGTGGTCTGGCCGGTTATGACGCCGACGACGCGATGCGAATCGCCGGCCGCAAATCCTCCGAAATATTCGAGATTCTGGGATATGCCGGCCGCGCCGCCATGATCCACCGCGACGATATGGTGTTGACAGCCACGCTGTTTGCTCCGAATGAAGACGGGCAAGACCAGGGATAGGGACCCGGGGATAGGACGATGTTGACGCAACTGGCCGACAAACAGGATGTTTCGGAACTGATGGACGCCATCGGCGCGCGGGCCCGCGCGGCGCAAGCGCCGCTGGCCATTGCGTCAGCGAAGCAGAAGAACGACGCGCTTCAGGCGATGGCCGACGCGCTGCTGGCCGATCGGGAGGCTATCTTAAAGGCCAATGCTGCGGACATGGCCAACGCGGCGGCCGCCAACATGGCGCCGTCCTTTCTGGACCGGCTGAAACTCGACGGCGATCGCGTCGCCGCGATAGCCGAAGGCGTGCGGGCGATCGCTGCGCTCGACGATCCGGTTGGCGACGTGATCGCCGATTGGCGACGGCCGAACGGTCTGGCCATCGAACGCGTGCGCACGCCGCTGGGTGTGATCGGCGTGATTTATGAGAGCCGTCCCAATGTCACCGCCGACGCCGGCGCATTGTGCCTGAAAGCCGGCAACGCCGTGATCCTGCGCGGCGGTTCCGACTCGATCCACTCCTCCAGGGCGATCCACGCCAGCCTGGTGCGCGGCCTTCAGTCTGCGGGCCTGCCGGAACATGCCATCCAGGTCGTGCCGACCACCGACCGCGCAGCGGTAGGCGCGATGCTCAAGGGGCTCGACGGGGCCATCGACGTCATCGTTCCACGCGGCGGCAAAAGTCTCGTCGGCCGGGTCCAGAGCGAGGCGCGTGTGCCGGTGTTTGCGCATCTGGAGGGCCTGTGCCACGTCTATGTCGACAAATCGGCGGACATCGACATGGCCCGGGCGGTGGTGGTCAACGCCAAGATGCGGCGCACCGGCATTTGCGGCGCTGCAGAAACCCTGCTCGTCGACCGCGCCGCCGCGGCGACGCATCTCCTGCCGCTGCTCGACGCGCTGCACGACACCGGCTGCGCGATCCGCGGTTCGACGCCGATCCGGCAGGCCTGGCCGGCGGCCGAAGCGGCATCGGAAGCGGATTGGTCGACGGAATATCTCGACAGCATCATCTCCGTCGCGCTGGTCGACGGAGTGGGCGGCGCGATATCGCATATCGGCCGCTATTCGTCGAATCACACCGAAGCCCTCATTGCCGAGGACCCGACGGTGGTGGAGCGGTTCTTCAACGAGATCGATTCGGCGATCCTGCTGCACAACGCGTCGACCCAGTTCGCCGACGGCGGCGAATTCGGCATGGGAGCCGAAATCGGCATTGCGACCGGCAAGTTGCACGCCCGCGGGCCGGTCGGCGTCGAACAGCTCACCTCCTTCAAATACCGGGTGCGCGGGTCGGGCCAGATCAGGCCCTGATCCTGGCCAGGGACCGCCAGTGACCGCGCGACACACAAGCCTGGCGCCCTATTTGCGCATGCCCCATGTGGAGCGCGGCATGGCCGTCGGACTGTTCGGCGGCTCTTTCAACCCGCCCCATGACGGTCACCTGCTGGTCGCCGAGACGGCGCTGCGCAAACTGCGTCTCGATCAGCTCTGGTGGATGGTCACCCCCGGCAACCCGCTGAAAGAAAACAGCGATCTCCCGGCCCTTTCGAAAAGGATCGCCTGGTGCGAGCGGCGCATCAACGATCCGAGGATCCGCGTGACGGCCTTCGAAGCTGCTCATGGCCTGCATTACACGGCGCAAACGCTGAAATTCATCCTGGCGCAGAATCGCGGCGTCGATTTCGTTTGGATCATGGGTGCGGACAATCTGGCCGGCTTTCACCGATGGCAGAAATGGCAGGACATCGCCGCCACCGTGCCCATCGCGGTCGTTGACCGGCCCGGCTCGACCTTGTCCTATCTGTCCTCCGTGATGGCCAAGACGTTCGGCCGTGCCCGGGTCGATGAGGAGGACGCCTCGGCGCTGGCGCGCATGAAACCGCCGGCCTGGACCTTCATCCATGGTCCGCGTTCGTCGCTGTCATCGACTGCGATCCGCAACAGCGGCGCCCGTCCGTCGTGACGGGACCGGGGCTGCGCCTCCCCTCCCCGCACAAACCGCCGTCAAAACGTGATGAACTTTGTCTTGAAACCGTCAGCTTTCCATGCATATCTTCAGATGTATTTGCCGCAAACCGCCTATTTGAGTCGCGTCATGGTGGGCGCCAGGCAGGAAAAGAAGAACATGTACTGGCAAATGCAGGGGCTTGTTCTGTAGCGGAAAGGAAAGACACTGAGAACAGCACACAGCAAGGGAAATGCCCCCAGCATTTCCTCATCCGCATTGGAAAGCGGCACTGCGGCGATCCATGCGTTGAAACTGGTCCTCGCCAGCCTCGAGGAATCCAAGGCAGAAGACATTGTCTCCATCGACATTGCGGGTAAATCGGCACTGGGCGACTATATGGTCGTGGCGTCCGGCCGGTCGAACCGTCATGTCACGGCGATCTGCGATCATCTGTTGCGCGACCTGAAGACCGCCGGCCTCGGATCGGCGAAGGTCGAAGGTCTTGCCAATGGCGATTGGGTGCTGATCGACACCGGAGACATTATCATTCACGTGTTCCGACCCGAGGTAAGGGAATTCTACAGTATCGAAAAGATGTGGATGGCCCCTGAAATCGAAGAGGATACGGTGCACTAGCGCCGGGTTCGCTGCTCCGGCGGAAGCGGCGAGCGTAGAGACCGATGCGGCTGACCATTTATGCCGTGGGCCGGTTGAAATCCGGTCCCGAAAGAGATCTTTGGGCGCGCTATGCGGATCGCTTCTCAAAGATCGGTACAACACTCGGTCTCGACCTGCGCGCAACCGTCGAAGTGCCTGAAAGCCGTGCCGCCAACCCGACCACCCGCCGCCGCGAGGAATCGGCCGCTTTGGAGCGGCAATTGCCGCAAAACGCCGTGCTGGTTGTGCTCGACGAGCGGGGAAAGACACCGGATTCCAAGCGGTTCGCCGACATGCTGGACGGGTGGCGCGGCTGCGGACGCCAGAATCTCGCCCTGGTGATCGGCGGCGCCGACGGACACGATCCGGACTTCGTGCGCAAGGCGGATGCCGTCGTCTCGCTCGGTAAGATGACGTGGCCGCATCAATTGGTTCGTCTGCTGCTTGCCGAACAGCTCTACCGGGCCGCAACCATCCTGGCCGGCCATCCCTATCACCGCCGCTGAAAGGACCGGCCGCCTTATCACAGGACCGCTCGCCTTATCGATGCCATGCTTGCCTGAAAGATTCGACCGATGGGCGTCGCGGCAGACCGGCACAGCCGATGGCGACACGGCGACCGTTTTGAACGAGGAATGGGAAGTGCGGCAGAAGCAACCCGAATCATACCCATTTGGCCGGCGATACGTCTTCACGTTCGCGGCCCTGCTGATTGCGGCTTTCACGATGCCGAACGCCGCGGCGCAGGAGACGCGGCCATCCGAAGCCCAGGCGAACGAGCGGCTGGAGGCCTTAAACGAACAGCGCGCTGAAGGCCTCAGCGAACTGGAACGCATCGCCGGCGATATCGAACTATCCCGCGAGCGGCGCGAGCAGCTGGAAGCGGATATCGGGGCGCTGAAGAAGGATCAGGCGAGCTTGCGCACCGCTCTTATTCAGGCCGCCAAGACACAGCGGAAACTGAGCGCCGACATTTCCGAAGGCGAGCTGCGTCTGGCGAGCCTGCGCGGTCGGGAGGATGTGTTGCGGGCCTCGCTGAGGGCGCGGCGGGGCACGCTGGCCGAGGTGCTGGCGGCGCTGCAGCGCATGGGCCGCAACCCGCCACCGGCCCTGCTGGTCAGTCCGGAGGACGCGCTGTCATCCGTGCGCAGCGCCATTCTGCTCGGCGCCGTCGTGCCGGAGATCCGCGAGCATACGGAGCGGCTGGTGGCCGATCTTGAGGAACTGACCACCATACGGGCATCGATTTCCAACGAGCGCGAAAGGCTGATCGCAACGCTCGCGGAACAGGCAGAAGAAGAAGAGAAGCTGACACTGCTGCTGGCGGAAAAGCAGAAGCTTGCTGACGAGAACCGAACACGACTGGCCGCCGAAACGGAAGCCGCCAAGGCGCTGGCGGAACGGGCTGACAGCATGGAGGATCTCATTGCCACGCTCGGCGATCAGATCGAGTCGGTGAAAGAAGCCGCCCGCCAGGCGCGGCTGGCCGAACAGGAACGGGCGGCCAAGCTGCAGGAACGGCGCGACCGGGCCCGCGAGATTGCCCGGCAGCGGGCACCCGATGCCAACCGTTTCGCACCCGCCTTCGCCTTTTCCGATCTGAGGGGCAGGCTTGAAATGCCCGTCGCCGGCACACTGTTGGCCGGGTTCGGCGATGATGACGGCACCGGCAATCCGCTGCAGGGCATGATGATGGCGGCCTCCCATGACGCGATTGTGACCGCACCGGCTGATGGCTGGGTGGTATATTCCGGCCCGTTTCGGTCATATGGCCAGCTCTTGATTTTGAATGCCGGCGACGATTACCATCTCGTGATGGCCGGAATGGGCAGCATCAGCGCCGATATCGGTCAATTCGTGGTCGCCGGAGAACCGATCGGCCGCATGGATGCCGCCAAGAGAGTGGCATCGGCATCCGCTTTGATACTGGCGTCGGCCGAACCGACGCTCTACATTGAGTTTCGAAAAGACGGCAAAACCGTCGATCCCGGTCCGTGGTGGGCCAGCAATCCTTCGGGAAGGGCAAGCAATGATTCGTAAGCTAACACTTCTGGCGGCCGGAGCACTGATGGGGGCCGTGTCGGTCACCGCCCTGCATTCGGTCGGCGCCTCCGCAGTCGCAGCGAATTCGGACACCTACCGGCAGCTCTCGATCTTCGGTGATGTGTTCGAGCGGGTGCGGGCGCAATATGTGACACCGCCGGAAGAAAGCGAGCTGGTCGAGAACGCGATCAACGGCATGTTGACGTCGCTTGATCCACATTCCAGCTTTCTCAACGCCGAAGACGCGGCGGAGATGCGCACCCAGACACGCGGCGAGTTCGGCGGCCTGGGCATCGAGGTGACGCTCGACAGCGACAGCGAGTTGGTCAAGGTGATCACGCCGATCGATGAAACGCCGGCCTCGCGCGCCGGGGTGCTCGCCGGCGACCTGATCCTGGAGATCGACGGCGAACCGGTGCGCGGTCTGACGCTGACCGATGCGGTCGACAAAATGCGCGGGCCGGTCGGCTCCTCGATCCAGCTCACAATCCTGCGCGAAGGGGCCGATGCACCGATCGACATCGAGATCACCCGCGCCATCATCCAGATCAAAGCCGTCCGATACAGAGTCGAGGACAATGTCGGCTATGTCCGGGTGATCTCTTTCACCGAGAAGACCTATGACGATCTGGAGAACGCGATCGAGGATATCGAATCGGAAGTCCCGGAAGAGGATCTGAAGGGCTATATTCTGGATCTCAGACTCAATCCGGGCGGTCTGCTCGACCAGGCGATCAATGTGTCGGACGCGTTTCTGGACCGTGGCGAGATCGTTTCGACGCGTGGGCGTAATCCCGAGGAAACCCGCCGCTACAATTCGCGGCCCGGCGACCTGGCGGACGGCAAGCCTGTCATCGTGCTTGTCAATGGCGGATCGGCAAGCGCCTCCGAGATCGTTGCCGGCGCGCTGCAGGACCACAAACGCGCGACCGTGGTCGGTACCCGCTCTTTCGGCAAGGGCTCCGTTCAGACCATCATCCCACTGGGTGAAAACGGCGCGCTGCGCCTGACGACGGCGCTTTACTACACGCCGTCCGGCAAATCGATTCAGGGCACCGGCATCGACCCCGACATCGTTGTCAACCAGCCGCTGCCGGAGGAACTGCAGGGCCGTGTCCGCGAGACCGGCGAATCGGAGCTGCGCGGCCATATCCAGGGCCAGGACGAGACTGAGGAAGGATCTGGTTCGATTGCCTATGTGCCGCCGGATCCGGAGGACGACGAGCAGATCGCCTTTGCGTTGGCGCTGCTGCGCGGCGAAAAAACCGACCCCGCTTTCCCGCCCAATCCGGACCAGGCGGCGATAAAGTAGACGGTCTGAAAGACCAAGACCCTCCGAGACGAAGCGGCTATGTGCTCCGGGCAATGGCCGCTTCGGCGTTTTCGCACTGAAGTTCCTGCAAGATCAGTTTGCCCGTGCTATGGGAACGGCTGATCCCAAGCCACTCGAGCAGCGATTGAGACCTATGGCGAAACCGACGCGCGAAAAACGGAGCGAGCCCGGTATCCTCCCTTATCGGTCCTGTGTCGGCATGGTGGTTTTCAATGCCGGCGGCATGGTGTGGACAGGTCGGCGGATTGCCGATGGAAAGGCTGATCTTGCAGCCATGCCCCACCGTTGGCAGCTCCCGCAGGGCGGGATCGACAAGGGTGAGGAACCGCTGCAGGCGGCGCGGCGCGAGTTGCGCGAGGAAACCGGCATATACAGCGTGGCACTGCTTGCGGAGGCGCCGCACTGGATCCATTACGACCTGCCAACGGAGCTCGTCGGCGTGGCGCTGAAAGGCAAGTATCGCGGCCAGACGCAACGCTGGTTTGCCTTCCGTTTCGAGGGCGACGACAGCGAGATCGCCATCAACCCCCCGCCGGGCGGCCACAAGGCCGAGTTCGATATGTGGGCCTGGACCGCGTTGGCGGAGCTGCCGGACCGCGTGGTGCCGTTCAAGCGCGCAGCCTATCAACAGGTGGTCGCCGCGTTCTCCCACCTGGCCGGAACACGCGCATGAAACTGATCGGTCTTCTGGGCGGCATGAGCTGGGAATCGACGGCGCTCTATTACCGGCTGATGAATGAGGCCGTGAAGGCGCGGCTTGGCGGGCTGCATTCGGCCCGCATCCTCCTCCATTCGGTGGACTTTCACGATATCGAGCAACGCCAACACGCCGGCGACTGGGCCGGGACCGCGGATGTTCTGGGCGACGCCGCGCGCGGCCTGAAGGCGGCCGGCGCGGATTTCCTGGTGATCGCCACCAACACCATGCACAAGGTGGCCGCCGAGATCGAGGCCCGATCCGACCTGCCGGTTCTTCATATCGCCGAGCCGACGGGCCAAGCGCTGGCGGCCGACGGGATCGGCCGAGTGGCGCTGCTCGGCACCCGCTTCACCATGGAGCAAACCTTTTACCGCAACCATCTGCAGCAGTTTTTTGGCCTCGAGGTGATCGTACCGAACAGCGAAGCGCGCGCGGCCATTCATCGCGTCATCTACGAGGAACTGTGTCGCGGCATCGTCACCGACGCGTCGGCCGGGCTGTTTCGCGAGATTATCGACGACCTCGCCGCCAGCGGGGCTGAAGCGGTCATTCTCGGCTGCACCGAAATCACCATGATCGTCGATCCGGCGACGGCCACTCTGCCGGCCTATGACACGACGGCACTGCACGCATCAGCGGCGGTCAAGCGGGCTTTGCGTTAGGGAACGCCGGAGTGAAAAGGCTACTGAAACATCAGGTTCTGCCGCGCCCTATCCAGATCGCCCTGAGTGTTGCCGAATACGCGTATTGCTTTGCCGATAAAGTGATCGCGTGGCACAACCCCCAGGGTAAATCGTGAATCAGCCGAATTGTCGCGGTTGTCTCCAAGAAAGAAATAGTGCCCGGGCGGCACCTGGAACAGACGCGTATCGTCACTGGTGCCGCCGTCGACAAGATTCAAAACAGAATAGGATCGTCCGTTCGGCAACGTTTCGAGATACATCTCGAAACTGCGATCATCGCCTTCGGGTCTGTAGTCTGTGGATCTTTTCTGCGGCAACACAACACCATTCAGCACCACCCGCCCATCCCGCATCTGAACGGTGTCGCCCGGTTTGCCGATCAGCCTTTTTACATAGGGATGCCGATCAACGGGATGTCTGAAAACCACGATGTCGCCACGTTCTGGTTCCTCTTCCCCGAAAATCAAGGAAGCAAATGGAGTGCCCTCACCGCCTCGGCGGTAGACGCGCGTCGACACCATAAAACGATCGCCCGGCAGCATCGTCGGCAGCATCGAACCGGATGGCATCGAAAACGGCTGATACAAAAACAACCGTATCGCGGCGGGCACCGTAAAACTCCCGATGCTTGCGACAATACCCAACAAGACCACAACCCATAAGCGGGAATATGTCGGATGCGGGCGGCTGCGGGCGCGGAGAACCAAAGGCACAGCGATCGTCACCGCCACGAGCAACAGATACAGCACCAAACCGTCCGCCAGAAACCAAGGCAAAGGCGGCCACCAACGGATGGTGACGATGGCCAGAGACATCAGAAGACAAACGCCGACCAGGACGACTACGGCCAGTCTTATACGGCCAATCCAAAGCAGACCGGCGAACAGACCGATAATCAGCGCCACAAAAAAGGTTGAAACGATCCCTCTCGGATGCTTCGTATCAACCGCCATCGCCATGCACCTCAAGATTGCAGATCAACATGTCGTAGATCAGGGCGCGCGGCATCGCAAATCTGCAAAAAAAAGCGGGCACAAAACCCGCTCATTGTTCTTTCGTTTGCCGGTCCATCCGCTCAGACGGCGTTCTGTAGCGTCGTCAACTGGTCCAGACGCTCGGCGATGCGCGTCTTGTCCGCATCCGTCTTGGCGTCCTGCAGGTCTTCACGAGTGTTTTGGATGCGCTGTTCGAGCGCCTTGTGGTCGATGTCGTCGACATGCACGGCCGATTCGGCCAGCAGGGTGCAGCCGTCCGGCAGAATGTCGATGAACCCGCCGAAAACGACGTAGCGGTTGCTGTCGCCGGACGCGCCGCGGACTTCCACGATCCCCGACTTGACATTGGTCATGATCGGCGCGTGGTTGGCCATCACGGTCATCTCGCCATCAACGCCGGGAACGATCACTTCGTGCACGGCTTCCGAAAGCAACAGACGCTCGGGAGACACAAGCTCGAAATTGAAACTGTCAGCCATGGATCGTCACTTCATTGTTCCCACGCGCGGGCGGTTGCCCGCGCCGTTTGCTAGGCGGCTTCGGCGGCCAGTCTCTGGGCTTTCTCGATCGCCTGATCGATGCCGCCGACCATATAGAAGGCGGCCTCCGGCAGATGGTCGTATTCGCCGTTGACCAGACCCCTGAAGCTGCGGATCGTGTCGTCCAGCTCCACCAATTGTCCCGGCGAACCGGTGAAAACCTCGGCCACGAAGAATGGCTGCGACAGGAAACGCTCGATCTTGCGGGCGCGCGCAACCGTCAGCTTGTCGTCCTCGGACAATTCGTCCATGCCGAGAATGGCGATGATGTCCTGCAGGGACTTGTAGCGCTGCAGGATGGATTGCACGCTGCGCGCCACATCATAATGTTCCTGACCGACGATTATCGGATCGAGCATGCGCGACGTGGAATCGAGCGGGTCCACGGCCGGATAGATGCCCTTTTCCGAAATCGCGCGATTGAGCACGGTGGTGGCGTCGAGGTGGGCGAATGAGGTCGCCGGCGCCGGGTCGGTCAGGTCGTCAGCCGGCACATAGACCGCCTGCACCGAGGTGATCGATCCCTTGTTGGTGGTGGTGATGCGCTCCTGCATGGTGCCCATATCGGTGGCGAGCGTCGGCTGATAGCCCACCGCCGAGGGAATGCGTCCAAGCAACGCCGACACCTCGGAACCGGCCTGGGTGAAGCGGAAGATGTTGTCGACGAAGAACAGCACGTCCTGACCCTCGTCCCGGAAATATTCGGCGATCGTCAGGCCGGTCAGCGCGACGCGGGCGCGGGCGCCGGGCGGCTCGTTCATCTGGCCGAAAACCAGCGCGCATTTCGACCCTTCCGTCGAGCCGTCATTTTCCTTCGGATCCTTGTTCACGCCGGATTCGATCATTTCCCAGTAGAGGTCGTTGCCCTCGCGGGTGCGTTCGCCGACGCCGGCGAAGACCGAATAACCGCCATGGGCCTTGGCGACATTGTTGATGAGTTCCTGGATCAGCACGGTCTTGCCCACGCCGGCGCCGCCGAACAGGCCGATCTTGCCGCCCCTGGCATAGGGCGCGAGCAAATCCACCACCTTGATGCCGGTGACCAGGATTTCGGCTTCCGTCGACTGGTCCACATAAGGTGGGGAGTCCTGGTGAATGCCGCGCAGCGCCTTGGTCGTGACCGGGCCCGCCTCGTCGATCGGCTCGCCGATGACATTCATGATGCGGCCCAGCGTCTCACTACCGACCGGCACGGAGATCGGCTCGCCGGTGTCGAACACATCCTGTCCACGCACGAGGCCTTCGGAGGAGTCCATCGCGATCGTGCGCACGGTGTTTTCGCCCAGATGCTGCGCCACTTCCAGGACCAGCCGGTTGCCCAGATTGTCGGTTTCCAGCGCGTTGAGAATCGGCGGCAGATGATCCTCGAACGCGACGTCGACAACGGCACCGATAACCTGTGTGATCGTCCCCTTGACGCCGGTTTCGGCGGATTTTGAGAGAGCTGCCTTGGCCATATCGTCTTTACCCTTTGTCAGAGTCCTCAGAGCGCTTCCGCGCCCGAAATAATTTCAATCAGTTCCTTGGTGATCTGCGCCTGCCGCTGACGGTTGTAGTTCAGCGTCAGTTTGTCGATCATGTCGCCGGCGTTGCGCGTCGCATTGTCCATGGCGGTCATGCGTGCGCCCTGTTCGGAGGCGCTGTTTTCCAGCAGCGCGCGAAAGATCTGCACGGCGATGTTGCGCGGAATCAGTTCGTCGAGAATGGTCGCGGCGTCGGGCTCATATTCGTAGACCGCGTCATTGCCCTTTTGATCCGTGTCGCCGTCGCCGGCCCGCGCCGGAATGATCTGCTGGGCCGTCGGGGTCTGGCTGATGACCGACTTGAACTCCGAATAAAACAGCATGCAGACATCGAAACCGCCATGGTCGAACAGATCGATGATCTTGCGCGCAATCGCGTCGGCGTTGGCGAAGCCGACATGTTTGACCTCGCGCAGATCGACACGGTCGATGATCAGATGCTCGTACTGACGCTTCAGGATATCGTAGCCCTTCTTTCCGACGCACAGGATCTTGATTTCCTTGCCTTCGGCGAGCAGCGCCTCGATGCGATCGCGCGCGAGCCTGGCGATCTGCGAATTGAAACCGCCGCACAGGCCGCGCTCGGCGGTGCAGACGACCATCAGGTGGGTCGTGTCCTCGCCGGTCCCGGTCATCAGTTCGGGCGTGTCGTGGCCTTCCGTCACCGCCCCGGCAATATTGGCCAGCACGACGCTCATGCGTTGCGAATAGGGCCGCGCGGCCTCGGCCGCCTCCTGCGCCCGACGCAGCTTCGCCGCGGCGACCATCTGCATCGCCTTGGTGATCTTCTGCGTCGCCTTGACCGTGGCGATCCGGTTCCTCAGATCCTTAAGTGAAGGCATCCGTCATCATCCATCCGTTGCTGGAGTTCCGCCCCTGAAAACTCAGGCGAAGGACTTGGCGTAGGTGTCGATGGCCGCCTTGAGCTGCTTGCTCAGATCGTCGCTCAGCGCCTTTTCCGTGCGGATGGCATCCAGAACCTGTTTGCCGTCGCCACGCATATGGGCCAGCAGGCCTTCTTCGAAACGGCCGACGTCTTCGACCGGCAAACCGTCAAGATAGCCGTTCACGCCGGCGAAGATCACCGCGACCTGTTCCTCGGTCTTCAGCGGTGAGAACTGAGGCTGCTTCAGCAGTTCGGTCAGCCGTGCGCCACGGTTGAGCAGACGTTGCGTGGCGGCATCGAGGTCCGAGCCGAACTGCGCGAAGGCGGCCATCTCCCGATATTGCGCGAGTTCGCCCTTGATCGACCCGGCCACCTGCTTCATCGCCTTGATCTGCGCCGAGGAACCGACGCGCGACACCGACAGGCCGACATTTACCGCCGGGCGGATGCCCTGATAGAAAAGGTCGGTTTCAAGGAAGATCTGACCGTCGGTGATCGAGATCACATTGGTCGGAATAAAGGCCGACACGTCGTTGCCCTGGGTCTCGATGACGGGCAGGGCGGTCAACGAACCGGAGCCGTTTTCCTCGTTCAGCTTGGCCGCGCGTTCCAGAAGCCGCGAGTGAAGATAGAACACGTCGCCGGGATAGGCTTCGCGGCCCGGCGGACGACGCAGCAGCAGCGACATCTGGCGATAGGCAACGGCCTGTTTGGACAGGTCGTCGTAACCGATCAGCGCATGCATGCCGTTGTCGCGGAAATATTCACCGATGGCGCAGCCGGCAAAGGGCGCCAGGAACTGCATCGGCGCCGGATCGGAGGCCGTGGCGGCGATGATAATGGAATATTCGAGCGCGCCGCGCTCTTCCAGGACCTTGGCGAACTGCGCGACAGTCGAGCGCTTCTGACCGACGGCGACATAGACGCAATAGAGTTTGTCGGATTCGGCGCCGGCGTCGTGGATCGGCTTCTGGTTGAGGAAGGTGTCGAGAATGATCGCCGTCTTCCCCGTCTGGCGGTCGCCGATGACCAGCTCGCGCTGGCCGCGGCCGATCGGGATCAGCGCGTCGATGGCCTTGAGGCCGGTCGACATCGGCTCGTGCACCGAGCGGCGCGGGATGATGCCCGGCGCCTTGACGTCGACGCGCGACCGCTCCCTGGCGTTGATCGGTCCCTTGCCGTCGATCGGATTGCCGAGGGCGTCGACGACGCGGCCGAGCAGTTCCTTGCCGACCGGGACGTCGACGATGGCGCCGGTGCGCTTGACCGTGTCGCCCTCGCTGATATCACGGTCGGAACCAAACAGAACCACGCCGACATTATCGGCTTCGAGGTTGAGTGCCATGCCGCGGATGCCACCCGGAAACTCGACCATCTCGCCGGCCTGAACATTGTCGAGGCCGTAGACATGGGCGATGCCGTCGCCGACCGACAAGACCTGCCCGACCTCGGAAACCTCCGCCTCCTGGCCGAAGTTTTTGATTTGATCTTTGAGAATTGCGGAGATTTCCGCGGCGCGGATATCCATCAGCCGACCTCTTTCAGTGCAAGCTTAAGGGTAGAGAGTTTTGAGCGAAGGGATGTGTCGATTTGACGCGATCCGACCTTGACGATCAGGCCGCCCATAATGGACGGGTCGACGGTGACATGAACCGCCACGTCTTTGCCGGTGACGCTTTGCAGCGCCGCCTTCAGTTCGGTTTCCTGTTCGGCGCTCAGCGCATGGGCCGACGTGACCTCGGCCGACACCTCGCCGCGATGCGCGGCATCGAGCGCGCGATAGGTGCGGATCATTGCCGGTATGGCAAACAGGCGACGGTTCTTGGCAACCACCCGCAGAAAATTGCCCACCAGGCCGTCAAAGCCGGCCTTGTCGGCAATCGCCGCTATGGCTCTGAGCTGATCGTCAGCGGAAAAGACTGGGCTTTGAATAAGCCGTCTGAGATCGTCGCTGCCTTCGATGAGGTCTTCAAGGCGGGTCAGTTCCGCGCCCACGGTCGCCTCGGATTTGGTTTCCAGCGCCAGATCGAACAGCGACGATGCGTATCGTTCTGAAACACCGGCTATGTGGGAAGATGCGTCCGCCACGGGCACCCAATTCTATGAACTGATTTCAAGGATCCATGACCAGAGCCTACGGACTCTGCAACTCCTTGAATTTGTTTCGGTTTTTCCCAGACAAGCGAATTTCGTTTCAGCCCCTCATCTGAAATTCGAGCTTCGTCTAGCATACGTCCGTTGGACTCGCAACACGCTTTGACCCGCGCCTGCGGACGACTTTTGCATTATCGCCACCGAATCACAAGAAATTGGGCGGAGGCGACGCGGGCGGCGGGCAAATGCCCCATTTTAATCGTTTCATCTCCGTTTCGACGGCCTGCGCCGAAACCGGCTCAGATGATGCCGAACACATAAGCCACCGGTAGGACGGCGAGCACTGCCTCGAAGACCAGCGAAAACCAGTTGAAACGCGAACCGGCGCGGTCGAACAGGATGGAGATGAACCGCCCGAAGGCCGTCAGCGCCCAACCGAGACCGAGAACGAGATAGAGAAAGGGCTGGGCGAACAGAAGGCAACACAGGCCGCTGCTCAGATAGAACCCGGCCATCGTGCCGCGTGCCTCCGCGATCGCATCGGGATGGCCGTCCTCCGTCCGCAGCCGCAGGACCCGGAACGACAGACGTGGCAGGATCAAGAGAATCAGGCCGAAGACAATGGTAATCGCCGCGACGGCGAAGGCAAACCATTCGCCGGTCGTGCCCGGCCAGTAGAATTGGATCATGCCGCGTCGCCTCCTTTTGCCGTGGCGTCATATCGTCGGGCACCGCGTTAACGGGTGATCTCTTACAGAAAGCTCTGCGGGTCGATATCGATCTGTATGCGCACCGAACCGCGCGGTTTCGGCCCATTGTCGACCATCCTTTTGACGAAACTCTGAATGTCGGATTGCCGTTGCCCGTGCACCAACAGCCGGTAGCGGTAACGGCCGCGGATCAGCGCCAGCGGCGCTTCGGCCGGTCCGAGCACGACGATATCGGCAACCCGCGGCGCCGCCCGGCGCAGGCCGCGGGCATGGGTCTCCGCGGCCTGCCGGTCATTGGCCGACACGATCAACGCCGCGAGCCGGCCGAAGGGCGGCAGGCCGGCGCGCCGGCGCTCTTCGATCTCGCGCGCATAGAAGGCCTCGCGATCGCCCGAAACGATGGCCTGCATGACGGGGTGCTGCGGCTGGTAGGTCTGCAACAGGCCGAGACTGTGACCGCCCGTACGCCCGGCCCGGCCGGTCACCTGCGACAGCAATTGAAAGGTACGCTCCGCAGCGCGCGGATCGCCGCTCGAAAGGCCGAGATCGGCGTCGACGATACCGACCAGCGTCATCAGCGGAAAATGGTGTCCCTTGGCGACGAGCTGCGTGCCGATGACGATATCAACCTCGCCCTTGGAAATTGCCTCCAGCTCAAGGCGCAGGCGGCGCACGCCGCCCATCAGATCGGATGACAGAACGATCGTGCGTGCCTCGGGAAAATGCTGGTCGACCTCTTCAGCGATGCGCTCGACACCCGGTCCGCAGGCAACCAGATGATCGAGCGCGCCGCATTGCGGGCAAGCCTCGGGCGTCGGCTCGCTATAACCGCAATGATGGCACTGAAGCTGGCCCCGGAACCGGTGCTCGACCAGCCAGGCGGAGCAATCCGGACATTCGAAACGATGTCCGCAGACGCGGCACAATGTCAGCGGTGCGTAGCCGCGACGGTTGAGAAACAGCAGCACCTGTTCACCGCGATCGATCGTCCGGCCGATCGCGTCGAGCAGGACCGGCGACAGGAAGCCGCCGCGGGCGGGCGGCGCGGCGCGCATGTCGATCAGCCGCAGATCGGGCAATGCCGCGCCGCCGAACCGCTCCGGCAGATGGATGTACTCGTATTTCCCCGTATCGGCGTTGACCCGGCTTTCCAGCGACGGCGTCGCCGACGACAGCACAACCGGCAGGCTTTCGATATGGCCACGCACCACGGCCATGTCCCGGGCATTGTAGAACACGCGGTCTTCCTGTTTGTAAGCCGCGTCATGTTCTTCGTCGACGATAACGAGGCCAAGCGTCTGGAAAGGCAGAAACAGCGCAGAGCGCGCGCCGGCGACGACGCGGACGCCACCCTCGGCGACCTGCCGCCAGACCTTTTCGCGCATGCGCGGCGGTAGTTCCGAATGCCACTCCGCCGGCTTGCTGCCGAAACGCTGCTCGAACCGTTCCAGAAAGGCCGAGGTGAGCGCAATTTCCGGCAGAAGAATCAGCACCTGACAGCCTTGCCGCACTGCCTCGGCGATGGCCTCGAAATAGACCTCCGTCTTGCCCGATCCGGTCACACCGTCCAAAAGACAGACGGCCGCACGAGCCCGCCGCACATGCTCGACGAGCCGATCGGCCGCCCGTTGCTGCTCCGCACTGAGCGCCGGCCGGCACAGGTCGGGATCAGGCACCGGCACGACCGGCTGCGGCGGCAGCGACACGGTTTCGAACACACCCTGCCGCACAAGCCCGTCGACCACGCTCTGGGAAACGCCAGCGGCATGGGCAAGCCCGCTGCGCGACCAGCTCAGCCCGTCCCCAGCCAGTTCGATAACGCGCGCCCGCGCGGCCGTCATGCGCTGCGGCCTGAGCGGCCCCAGGCGCAGGCCCTGGACCGGTGGCGCCGGTTCGAACGCTGCCGGCACACGCAGGACCATACGAGCGACCATGCCGGGTGGCGATAGCGTATAACCGGCTACCCAATCGATAAACCGCCTCATTTCATGGCGGATCGGTGGACAGTCGAACGCCTGCGTGATCGGTCTCAGCTTGCCCGGATCGACTTCGTCGGTCGCGCCGTCCCAAACCACGCCGGCGACCTGGCGCGGCCCAAGCGGCACTTGAACAATGGCGCCGGGCCCGACCTGCATACCCTGCGGCGCAGCGTAAGAATAGGGCCGCGGCGTCGGCAACGGGACCAGCACCGGCACGGTGCGCGTCGCGGTCTCTATCAGCGCCAATTGTTGCGAATCTGCCATCTTGAGCGTGACCTTGCCTCGCGTTTGCATTAAAGGAAAGCCGCAACCGCTCCCTAAACGCACAGACGAGGTGAGGCACACCATGAAATTCTTTGTCGACACGGCCGATGTGGAAGAAATCCGCGCGCTCAACGAGATGGGCCTTCTGGATGGCGTCACCACCAACCCGTCGCTGATCATGAAATCCGGCCGCGATATCATGGAAGTGACTCGGGAAATCTGCGCGATCGTCGACGGCCCCGTGTCTGCGGAGGTGACGGCGACGGATTTCGACGGCATGATGAGCCAGGCGGCGGTGCTGTCGGAAATCGCTGACAATATCTGCATCAAGCTGCCGCTGACCATGGACGGGCTGAAGGCCTGCCGGGCGCTGACATCGTCGGGCCGCAAGGTCAATGTGACGCTGTGCTTTTCGGCCAATCAGGCGCTGCTCGCGGCCAAGGCCGGCGCCACCTTCATCTCGCCCTTTATCGGACGGCTCGACGACATGGCCATCGACGGCATGGATCTGATCGCCGAGATCCGCAAGATCTACGACAATTACGGCTACACCACCGAGATCCTCGCCGCCTCGATCCGCAGTGTCAATCATGTCAAGGACGCGGCCTTGATCGGCGCGGATGTGGCGACCGTGCCGCCGGCGACGCTGCGCGCCCTGGTCAAACACCCGTTGACCGACAAGGGCCTCGACGCGTTTCTTGCCGATTGGGCGAAAACCGGTCAGAACATCGGTTAGGAGCCTTCTGCCTCCCCAGCGTCATCGATCCGGCCGGTCAGCGTCATGCCCTCGATCCAGGTGGCGCCGTCGCGGCGGATGACCGTTTTGGCACGCACGCCGCAGCGCGCCGAGATTGCGTCGGCCAACGCCTGGGAGTGGGTGACCACCCAGACCTGGCAGTCGGCGGAAGCACTGGCGATCATGCCGGCCAGCGCCGGCAGCATATCGGGATGCAGGCTGGCCTCCGGCTCGTTGAGCGCGATGAAACGCGGCCGGCGATAGGACATCAGCGCCGCCGCCAGCGCCAGGAACCGGATCTGGCCGTCCGACAATTCCCGCGGCTGGAACACACGCTTGGGAAACTCCGGAATCATCAGGCCGAAACTGGCATCGTCCTCGGGCTCCGGAACGACGAGCGCTGCACCGCCAAACGCGTCGTAGACCGCCCGATCGAGCTCAATCGTGTCCTGCCGGGTATGGGCCAGCGTCGCCAGCACGGCGGCGATATTGCCGCCGTCCTCATCGAGCAGCGGCGCGGTGATCGCCAGACACGGTCGCCGCAGCGGCGAGCCGGCATCCGAGCGAAAGCCGTGATAGAAGCGCCATTGGCCGATGACATGGCGCAGCGTGCTGATCTCGGGATAACGGCCGGCGTCGCCGAGCATGTAAAGCGCCGTTTCCGACGTCATCGCCTTTTCGGGATATTCGGCCATGCGGCCGGTCTCGTCGCGCACCTGGATATGCCCGCCTTCCCGCCGCATCATGCAATGCGGCCGGCGGCCGGTGTCGATATGCATCTCTTCCCGTTTGATCTGCGCTTCGTGACTGAAGCCGGCAGCAGGCTGTGCCGGGCGAAAGCCGGCCTCGATCCGGTAGCGGTAGGCGATGCCGGTCTGCTCATCGACGATTTCGGCCTCCAGCGCGATGCGCGCCTTCTTGTGTTTCGGCAGACCGCCGCTCCACATGGCCGAGTAGATGCCGCCTTCGGCCGCAAGCGCGTGGCCAAACCGCCCCTCGGCCGCCGCCTTGATCAATTGCAGCGCACGGTAGAGATTGGATTTCCCGGCACCGTTGGCGCCGACAAACAAATCAATCGCGCCAAGATCCATCCGGATCGCGCGCAGCGACCGGTAATTCTCGGCGAACATGGAGCGCAGATACATGTTGGGACGCTATTGCGACTCGCCTCCGGTCGCAACGACCGCGATGCGTTCAGGATGACCGCGTGAAGACCGCGTTTCTGTTCTCGGCCAGTTCGTGCACGCAATGATGCTCCAAAAGCTTGGTCACCTGCGCCGGATCGCCTTCGAGCGTTTCCGGCGGAATCGGCTGGCCGATATTGAATTCGAACGTGTTGCTCTTCTTGTTGAGCACCTCGTGGAACACGGTCATGTCGCGCAATTCGGTCGACCATTGGGACAGCCAGTAAAACAGGCCCGAATTACGCGCGCGCATATGCACCGGCAGAACCGGAAGGCCGTATTTGCGCGCAAGGCCCACAGCCGAGACCTTCCAAGGCCGCTCGTTCAGCCGGCCATTGGCCCAATAGGCAATGCGGCCGGACGGGAAAAGAACGGTCGCCTTGCCCTCGCGCACGGCCCGCGTGGTCAGTTGCAAGGTCTCGCGAGCCTTCAGCTTGCTTTTGTATTCCTCGCGCCATTCCACCGGAATGATCAGATCGGCGAAGCGCGGGTTGACCCGAAGCGCATCGCGGTTGGCGAAGATCATCATGTCCGGCCGCCGGTTCTTCAAAAGGTCGAAGATGGCGACGCCGTCGGCGATCCCGGTTGGATGGTTGCTGACCAGCACGAAGCCGCCGGTTTCGGGGATGCGCTCCCCGTTATTGACCTTCAATTCCAGGTCGAGAAGCTGACTGGCATATTCCAGCGCGTCATGACCCGGCATATTGGCGATCGCGTCCGCGAATTCGATGGCCTGGCGATAGTGCAGCAGAACGTGCAGGAGCGGTCGCGCGAGCGGCCACAGCGGGTGACGAACCAGTTTCTGGCCCCGCTCGGAAATCAACTCATCGACGATATGGCCCGGCTGTCCATAGGAAATCAGGGCGATTCTATCCGCCAGGTGATCCAGGCTCGTCAGTTGGAAGCGCTTCTGGGTCATTGGAATTCCCCACCTCGGTGTTCCGATCCTATCGCAGTGAAATGTGAACTCAAAATGACACGGCGCCTGCGCTGGTGATATCACAAGAAATTAACAATAAACTAACGACCTGGGGTCAAGATGTCACAGTAATCGACGGCCGGTCATCTACCGTGTTTGCGTACCGCAATCAACTGTCAAATCGGCCAGAAGAGAGTTGAAAAGCGGAGTTATGTCAGACAGTTCGCCGCGAAAGTCCGATGGCTAAGGACGCATTCATCGTCACGGCACGTGCCGATCTCGTGCGCCTGGAAAACGCGTGGCTGGATCACCTTAAGCACGAGAGGCGGCTGTCGGTCAAAACGCTCGACGCCTATCGGCGCGACCTGCGACAGTTTTTCGCGTTTTTGACGAATCATCTTGGCGGCGCGCCCGGCCTCGCCGACATGGACGCTCTGCGGCCGGCCGACATGCGCGCCTTTCTCGCGCGTCGGCGGCAGCACGGCGCCGGCGCCCGCACCCTTGCCAGGGGCCTCGCCGGCGTCCGCTCGTTTTTGCGGTTCCTGGAAAAGCGCGGGCTCGCCAATGCCGCCGGCATCAACGCCATGCGGGCGCCGAAACAGCCGAAATCGCTGCCCAAACCGCTGAGCGACAGCCAGGCCCTGGCGTTGACCGAGACCGGCGCGCAGATGACCGAAGAGCCCTGGGTGGCGGCGCGCAACGCCGCCGTCCTCACCTTGCTCTATGGCTGCGGCTTGCGCATTTCCGAAGCGCTCGGCCTTCGCCCCACAGACTTCCCCGCTTCGGCCACCGCGCTGCGGGTCACCGGCAAAGGCGACAAAACGCGCCTGGTGCCGCTGCTGCCCGCGGCGCTGGACGCCGTGCGCCGATACCGACAACTGTGCCCCTGGCACCTGGGCGACGACGACGTGCTGTTTCGCGGCGTGCGCGGCGGTCCCCTGCAACCGGCGATCGTCCAGCGCGAGATGCGGACACTGCGCTCCGCACTTGGTCTGCCGGAAAGCGCAACGCCGCATGCGCTGCGCCATTCCTTCGCCACACATCTGCTGGCTGCCGGCGGCGACCTGCGGTCGATCCAGGAACTGCTCGGTCATGCCAGCCTGTCGACCACCCAGCTCTATACCGGCGTCGATACGAGCCGGCTTCTCGAAGCCTATCAAAAGGCCCATCCGCGCGCCTGACCGCGCCGACATGATCCGTCACATATGGATCGGTTTCTGGAAAGCGGCCAATGCGGCTTCCTTGACGGCCTCCGACATCGTCGGATGGGCGTGGCAGGTGCGTGCCAGGTCCTCGGCGCTGCCGCCGAACTCCATCGCCACCGCAGCCTCATGGATCATGTCGCCAGCGCCGAAGCCGACGATATGCACGCCCAGGATCTTGTCCGTTCGTTTGTCGGACAGGATCTTGACGAAGCCCTCCTGATGCAGCATCGCCCGGGCGCGCCCGTTGGCCGAAAACGGAAATTTGCCGACTTTGTAATCGACACCTTCCGCCTTGAGCTCCTCCTCGGTCTTGCCGATCGAGGCGACCTCGGGCTGCGTATAGACGACATTGGGGATGACATTGTAGTTCACATGGCCGGCCTGGCCGGCGATGATTTCGGCAACCGCCACGCCCTCGTCCTCGGCTTTGTGGGCCAGCATTGGACCGTGGACGACGTCGCCGATGGCGTAGATTCCGGGAATATTGGTGCGGAAGTGGTTATCGATATGCACCCGACCATGGCCGTCCATCACGACGCCTGCCGTCTCCAGGCCGAGTCCCTCGGTATAGGGCTTGCGGCCGGTCGCGACCAGAACCACATCGGCCGACACGGTCTCCGGATCGCCGCCCTTGACCGGTTCGAAGGTGACTTTCGCGCCCCTGCCGGATTTCTCCACCGCCGTCACCTTGCAACCCATCTTGAAGATCAGACCCTGTTTGGCGAGCAATCGCTGAAACTGCTTGGAGACCTCACCATCCATCGGTCCGAGGACCTTGTCGAGATATTCGATCACCGTCACCTTGGATCCGAGCCGCGCCCAGACCGAGCCCAGTTCCAAACCGATTACACCGCCGCCAACAACGACGAGATTCGCCGGCACCTTACCGAGTTCCAGCGCCCCGGTGGAGGAGACGATGACTTTTTCGTCGAACGTCACATCGACGCCCGGAATGCCGGCGACATCGGATCCGGTGGCGATCACGATGTTCTTGGTTTCCAGTTCCTGCGTGTCGCCGCCGTCAACGGTCACTTCGACCTTGCCCCCACCGAGGATGCGTCCGGTGCCGGTATAGACGTCGATCTTGTTCTTCTTCATCAGGAAGGCGACACCGTCGACATTCGACTTCACCGTTGCGTCCTTGTGCGACATCATTTTCGCGAGATCGAGCTTGGGTCTGCCGACATCGACACCCAGTTCGGACAGGCTGTGGCTGGCTTCGGCGAACATCTCCGAGGCGTGCAGCAGCGCCTTGGACGGAATGCAGCCGATGTTGAGGCACGTGCCGCCCAGCGTCTCCCATTTCTCCACGACCGCGGTTCTGAGGCCAAGCTGCGCCGCCTTGATCGCGCAGACATATCCGCCGGGTCCGGTTCCGATCACGATCACATCGTAGCGTTCCGCCATGAGATTTGTCCCTTCTGTCACCCGCTGGCCTGTTGCCGGCAGCCCGTTCGTGTCCATTCGTCCAATGCGCCGGCCGGCAATGCCGACCGAAGGGCCGGCCGGGAGCCGGCTAATGCCGCATCGAACCCCTCCAGTTTCAACCGCGGCGCCGCCGGCTGATCGGCTGGCGGCAGGCTGTGCACGCCGCCATCTTCGGCAACCGCGGCGATTCGGCCACGCCAGACCGTGCAGGCCGCCAGTTCCGCCCCTGTCACATCGCCTTCGGGGCATTGGTCGAGCAGCACGGCCTCCCGGCCGCCATCCTCTCCGGGATAGATGAAGCCGTCGAAAGCAATGGCGTGCGCGTCGAGGACCATCAGGAAGCGCTCCGTGTCCCCTGTGAATTCGAGCACGAAACCGCTATCCGCCAGGCCATAGACGGCGAGCGCCTGCGGACACGGCCGGTCGGCTTCACCGGTGTGGCCGCAGACCGGGCCGGCGACCGAGAGCGCGACAAGACCGATCGGGGCGCTTTTGGCGAACACAGCGGTCTCTAAAGATCGAGAACCAGCCGTTCAGGATCTTCGAGCGTATCCTTGACGCGGACCAGGAAGGTGACCGCCTCCTTGCCGTCGACGATGCGGTGGTCATAGGACAAGGCCAGATACATCATCGGGCGGATTACCACCTCGCCGCCGAGCGCGACAGGCCGCTCCTGGATCTTGTGCATGCCCAGGATGCCCGATTGCGGCGCATTGAGGATCGGTGACGACATCAGAGAGCCATAGACACCGCCATTGGAGATGGTGAAGGTGCCGCCCTGCATGTCCGCCATGTTCAGATTGCCGGCGCGCGCCGCTTCGCCGAGACGGGCAATCTCCTTTTCGACACCGGCGATGGACAATTGATCCGCGTTGCGGACGACGGGCACGACAAGCCCCTTGTCGGTGCCGACGGCAACGCCAATGTGGCAGAAATTCTTGTAAACAATGTCGTCGCCGTCGATTTCGGCATTGACCGCCGGGATCTCCTTCAGCGCATGGCACACGGCCGCCGTGAAAAAGCCCATGAAACCGAGCTTGACGGCATGTTTCTTTTCGAACAGTTCCTTGTACTTCTTACGCAGCGCCATCACCGCGGTCATGTCGACCTCGTTATAGGTCGTCAGCATCGCGGCCGTATTTTGCGCATCCTTGAGGCGCCGGGCGATGGTGCGACGCAGCCGGGTCATCTTCACACGCTCTTCCCGCGCCTCGTCTTCGGCCGGGGCCGGCGCGCGCGCCACGGCGGGCGCCTCCGTCGAAACCGGCATCTGTACATTCGCGAGCGCGTCGATCACGTCGCCCTTGAGCACTTGGCCGCGCTTGCCGGAACCCGCCACCTGGTCGGCATTGATCTTGTTTTCCTCAAGCATCTTGGCGGCCGCCGGCGACGGCGGCATCGCTGTTCCGCCCGCCGCGGTTGCTGCTGCCGGTGCCGGCTCGGCCGGCTGGGCCGCCGCGGGCGCCTCTTCCTTGGCCGGCGCGGGTGCGGCCGACGCGGCGCCTTCGGCGATTTGACCCAGAAGGGCATTGACCTCGACGGTCTCGCCTTCGGCGACGACGATTTCCGACAACGTCCCGCCGACCGGCGCCGGCACTTCGATCGTCACCTTGTCGGTCTCCAACTCCACCAAGGCCTCGTCGGTCGCCACCGGATCGCCCACCTGCTTGTACCAGGTTCCGATGGTCGCTTCGGTCACGGACTCGCCCAGGGTGGGAACGCGAATTTCAGTTGTCATGATCTTTGGTTTCCGTTCGTCGGGTTTCTAACGGGATCAGCCGCCGAGCGCATCCTCCAGAAGGGCCTCGAGCTGCGCCCTGTGTTTCGACATCAACCCCGTAGCGGGCGAGGCGGCGGCGGCGCGTCCGGTGTAGTGGACACGCTGATATTTGGCGTCGATATGGGCAAGCACCCATTCCAGATAGGGATCGATGAATGCCCAGGAGCCCATGTTTTTGGGCTCCTCCTGGCACCACACCATCTCCGCACCGCTGAACCGCGACAACTCGTTGATCAGCGCCTTGGCCGGGAACGGATAGAGCTGCTCCAGACGCAGCAGATAGATATCGTCGATGCCGCGTTTTTCGCGCTCTTCGTAAAGATCGTAGTAGACCTTACCGCTGCACATCACCACGCGACGGATCTTGCCGTCCTTCTGCAGCTTGATGTCGGCGTCCTTGCGCACCTCCGCATCGTCCCACAGCAATCGATGGAACGACGTGCTGCCGGCCAGTTCGGACAGTTGCGACACCGCCCGCTTGTGCCGCAGCAGCGATTTCGGCGTCATCAGGATGAGCGGCTTGCGGAAGTTGCGCTTTATCTGGCGCCGCAGGATGTGGAAATAGTTCGACGGCGTCGTGCAATTGGCGACCTGCATATTGTCCTCTGCGCAGAGCTGCAGGAAGCGCTCCAGCCGGGCCGACGAATGTTCCGGGCCCTGGCCCTCATAGCCATGCGGCAGCAGGCAGACGAGCCCCGACATGCGCAGCCATTTACGCTCGCCCGATGATATGAACTGATCGAACACGACCTGCGCGCCGTTGGCGAAATCGCCGAACTGCGCTTCCCACAACACCAGCGCGTTGGGATCGGACAGCGAATAACCATATTCGAAGCCGAGAACCGCTTCCTCGGACAGCATCGAATTGATGACCTCGTAAAGCGCCTGACCCTTGCTAAGATTGTTCAGCGGAATGTATCGCGCCTCATTCTCCTGGCTGTAGAGCACGGAGTGGCGCTGCGAAAACGTGCCGCGTTCGCAATCCTGACCGGACAGGCGCACCGGGTGGCCGTCGATCAGCAGCGAACCGAAGGCCAGCGCCTCGGCCGTGGCCCAGTCGATTCCCTCGCCGGTCTCGATCATCTTGGCGCGATGGTCCATGAAACGCTGGACGGTACGATGCGCCGTAAACCCTTCCGGTACGGTCGACAGTTTGTGGCCGACCTCCTTCAGCTTTTTCACCGTCAGCGCGGTCTTGCCGCGGCGCTGTTCGTCCTGATTGTCGGCGACCCGCATGCCGGACCAGGCGCCGTCAAGCCAGTCCGCCTTGTTGGGCTTGTAGGAGTTGCCGGCCTCGAATTCCTGTTCCAGATAGGCCCGCCAGTCGGACTTCATCTTCTCCACCTCGCCCTTGGTGACGAGGCCCTCCTCGATCAGCTTGGCGGAGTAAATCTGTAGCGTCGTTTCGTGGCTGCGGATCTTGCGATACATGAGCGGCTGGGTGAATGCCGGCTCATCGCCCTCATTGTGGCCGAAGCGGCGATAGCAAAAGATATCGAGCACGACGGGCTTGTGGAACGTCATGCGAAACTCGGTCGCCACCTTGGCGGCGTAGACGACGGCTTCCGGATCGTCGCCGTTGACGTGGAAGATCGGCGCCTCGATCATCTTCGCGACATCGGAGGGATATGGCGACGACCGCGAAAAGCGCGGATTGGTGGTAAAGCCGATCTGGTTGTTGATAATGATATGAACCGTGCCGGCGACACGATGGCCGCGCAGGCCGGACAGGCCGAGACACTCGGCGACGACGCCCTGGCCGGCGAAGGCGGCATCCCCATGCAAGAGCAGCGGCAGCACCCGCATCCGTTCGTTCAGCGGCACCACTTCGCCGCGTTGGTGCCCGGCCAGCAGGTCCTGCTTGGCGCGCGCCTTGCCCATCACCACCGGATTGACGATCTCCAGATGTGACGGATTGGCCGTCAGCGACAGATGCACATTGTTGCCGTCGAATTCGCGATCGGACGAGGTGCCGAGGTGATATTTGACGTCGCCCGATCCCTCGACGTCGTCGGGAGCGAAGGAGCCGCCCTTGAACTCGTTGAAAATGGCACGGTGCGACTTGGCCATGACCTGGCTCAGCACATTGAGCCGGCCGCGATGGGCCATGCCCAGCACGATCTCCTTCAGGCCCATCTGGCCGCCGCGCTTGATGATCTGTTCCAGCGCCGGAATCAGCGCTTCCGCCCCGTCCAGGCCGAAACGCTTGGTGCCTTTGTATTTGACGTCGATGAACTGTTCGAACCCCTCGGCTTCGATCAGCTTGTGCATGATGGCGCGCTTGCCTTTGGAGGTGAATTCGACGCCCTTGTCGGGACCTTCGATGCGCTGCTGAATCCAGGATTTCTCCGCCGGGTTGGAGATATGCATGAATTCCACACCAATCGTCGAACAATAGGTGCGCTTGAGAATATCGAGCATCTCTTTGATGGTCGCATATTCCAGGCCCAGCACATTGTCGAGAAAGATGCGGCGGTCGTAGTCGGCCGACGTGAAGCCATAATTCTCCGGCGACAGTTCGTTATAGTCTTCCTTCTCGCCGGCAAGCCCCAGCGGGTCGAGATCGGCATGCAGATGGCCGCGCATGCGATAGGCACGGATCATCATGATCGCACGCACGGAATCGCGCGTCGCCTGCTGCACTTCGTCGTCGGAGAGCACGACGGCGCCCTTGGCCGATTCTTCCTTCAGTCGGCCTTCATAATGCTTTTCGACCGCGCCCCAGTCGCCGTCCAGCGCCGAGACCCACTCGCCATTCTCGATGACCGGCCAGTTGTCGCGTTCCCAGGACGGGCCGCGAGCGGCCTTGATCACCGTATCGGCGTCATCCTTCAGCGCGGCAAAGAAGCTTTGCCATTCGACCGGCACCGATTCCGGGTTCTCCTCATACTGCGCGTAAAGCTCTTCGATATAGGATGCGTTGCCGCCATAAAGAAATGACGTTGCCTGAAAGGTCTCGTTGGCGTCCTGTCGTGCCATGTTTCCGTTGTGGAGAGGTCCCCGCCTCCTTGGATGGGGGAGCGGCGTGTCCGCTCCCGAAATGCACCCGGCCAAAGCCCCCAGATGCAATACGTTTCGTCCCTTCTTTCAACTATGCAACCCGGACCGGTTCTTGTGTAGTCCTGTCGCGCATAATTGACATCGTGTCATCGCGCCGTGTTTGCACGGGCGCGGGCGTCCTGCGCGCCACCCGCTCGCCTGATCATCCCTTAAGCACCTCGACCAATGTCTTGCCGAGCTGCGCCGGCGAGGGCGAGACCCGGATTCCGGCGGCCTCCATCGCCGCGATCTTGTCTTCGGCGCCGCCCTTGCCGCCGGAAATCACGGCGCCGGCATGACCCATGGTGCGTCCCGGAGGCGCGGTGCGTCCGGCGATGAAGCCGACCACCGGCTTGCCGCGGCCCTTGCGCGCTTCCTCGGCAAGAAAGGCCGCCGCCTCCTCTTCCGACGAGCCGCCGATTTCGCCGATCATGACAATCGATTTCGTTGCGTCGTCGGCCAGGAACATCTCCAATATGTCGATGAAATCGGTGCCTTTGACCGGATCGCCGCCAATGCCGACGGCGGTCGTCTGGCCAAGGCCCTCATTGGTGGTCTGGAACACCGCCTCATAGGTCAGCGTTCCGGAGCGCGAGACGACGCCGACGGAGCCTTTCATGAAGATATTGCCCGGCATGATGCCGATCTTGCATTCCTCCGGTGTCAGCACGCCGGGGCAGTTGGGGCCGATGAGCCGCGAGCCGGACCCGTCGAGCCGCGCCTTGACCCGCACCATGTCGGCGACCGGAATGCCCTCTGTGATGCAGACGATCAGCGGGATCTCGGCGTCGACAGCCTCGATGATCGCAGCGGCCGCGCCGGCCGGCGGCACATAGATCACCGACGCGTCGGCGCCGGTGTGTACCTTGCCTTCCGCCACGGTGGCAAAGATCGGCAGATCCATGGTGCTGTCGCCGACATTGCCGGTCCAGATTTCACCGCCTTTCTTGGGATGCACGCCACCGACCATCTTGGTGCCGTAATAGGCCAGCGCCTGTTCGGTGTGGAACGTTCCGGTCTTGCCGGTGAGGCCCTGAACGAGCACCTTGGTGTCCTTGTTGACGAGAATGGACATCAATCAGGCTCCCTTCACCGCCGCGACGATTTTCTGCGCGGCATCGTCCAGATCGTCGGCCGCAATCACATTGAGGCCGCTCTCGTTTAGGATCTGCTTGCCCTTGCCGACATTGGTGCCCTCCAGACGCACCACCAACGGCACTTCAAGGCCGACCTCCCGGACGGCGGCGACGACGCCTTCGGCGATCGTGTCGCAGCGCATGATGCCGCCGAAAATATTGACCAGAATGCCTTTGACGGCGGGATCGGCGGTGATGATCTTGAAGGCCGCGGTGACCTTTTCCTTCGAAGCGCCGCCGCCGACATCGAGGAAGTTCGCCGGCTCCGCACCGTAGAGCTTGATGATGTCCATCGTCGCCATGGCGAGCCCGGCACCGTTGACCATGCAACCGATATTGCCATCGAGCGCCACATAGGCGAGATCGTATTTCGACGCTTCGATCTCCTTTTCGTCCTCTTCGGACTTATCGCGCAGTTCGACGATATCGGGATGGCGAAACAGCGCGTTGTCGTCGAAGGAGACCTTGGCGTCGAGGACCCGCAGACGGCCGTTTTTCATGACGATCAGCGGATTGACTTCGAGCAGGCTCATATCCTTCTCGACAAAGGCGCGGTAGAGCACGGGAAACAGTGCAATGCCGTCCTCTCGGGCCGCGCCGTGCAGGTCCAGCGCATCGCACAGCCGCGTCGCATCCTCCGTTGTCACGCCGGTGTCGGGATCGATCGGCAGGTTCAGGATCTTTTCCGGCGTCTCCTCGGCCACTGCCTCGATATCGACGCCGCCCTCGGTCGAGACGACGAAAGCCGGGCGCCCGACCGCGCGGTCGACGAGCAGCGACAGATAAAGCTCGCGATCGATATCGGCGCCGTCTTCGAGATAGACCCGGTTGACCTGTTTGCCATGCGGGCCGGTTTGTTTGGTGACCAGCGTGTTGCCGAGCATCTCGGACACATTGGCGATGACGTCGTCGATCGAGCGGGCGAGACGCACACCGCCGGCCGCGTCGGTCGGCAGTTCCTTGAACTTGCCCTTGCCGCGTCCGCCGGCATGAATCTGGCTCTTGACCACATAGAGCGGCCCGGGAAGCTTGGTCGCGGCTTCGGCCGCCTCGTCCGCCGAAAACACCGGAACGCCGCTGGCGACCGGTGCGCCAAAGCTCTTCAACAGGGCTTTGGCTTGATATTCATGAATATTCATGGGTGGAAATCCCGTGGGTTGATGGAAACGCCTACTTCAAATTGGGCGCAATGCCGATGCAGGCCTCGCACAGGCCGGCCACGGCGGCGACCGACTTGTCGAAGGCCTCCCGCTCGCTTTTGTCCAGGTCGATCTCGATGACACGCTCGACGCCGCCGGCGCCGATGACCGTCGGCACGCCGACATACATTTCCTTGACCCCATACTGGCCGGCGAGATGCGCGGCGCAGGGCAGGACCCGCTTCTTGTCCTTCAGGAACGCCTCCGCCATGGCGATCGCCGAAGCCGCCGGCGCATAATAGGCCGATCCGCTTTTCAGCAGGCCGACGATCTCGGCTCCGCCATCGCGCGTACGCTGAATGATCTCTTCCAACCGGTCGTTCGAGACCCATCCCATCTTGACGAGATCCGGCAGGGGGATGCCGGCGACGGTGGAGTAGCGCGGCAGCGGCACCATTGTGTCGCCATGGCCACCCAACACGAAGGCCGTGACGTCTTCGACGGACACATCGAATTCCTCGGCCAGAAAATGGCGGAAACGGCCGCTGTCGAGAACGCCGGCCATGCCAACCACCATGTTCTTCGGCAGGCCGGAGAATTTCTGCAGCGCCCACACCATGGCGTCGAGCGGATTGGTGATGCAGATCACAAACGCGTTCGGCGCGTATTTCTTGATGCCGGCGCCAACCTGTTCCATCACTTTCAGATTGATGCCGAGCAGATCGTCGCGGCTCATGCCGGGCTTGCGCGGCACGCCGGCAGTCACGATGCAGACATCCGCGCCTTCGATCGCTGCATAATCATTGGCGCCGGAAAGGTCTGCGTCGACCCCTTCGACCGGGGCCGATTGGGCGATATCCAGGGCTTTTCCCTGCGGAATGCCCTCAGCGATATCGAACAGCACGACGTCGCCCATTTCCCTGAGCGCCGCCAGATGCGCCAGCGTGCCCCCGATCATGCCCGAGCCAATTAATGCGACTTTGTTACGCGCCATTGCGACGACACCTCCGAATATCGTTGATCTTTCCGGCGGCCCCTCCGCCGCAAGCCAGAATTGTGGATAGACTCGTTGGCTCTTTTTGGCAACTCAAACTTTCGGATTGAATGATTTCAAACGGTTAGATATTCTTGGCTTTACGTAAAGGTAAGAATTTGGCCTCATGCCACATCATAAACGGGAGCGCCGCCGGCCGCCCGGCTGGTCGCGCGGTAATCGGCGGTTTGCATTTCGAACAGGCGCGACGCGGTGCGGGCGAACTCAAAACCCTCCTCGCCGCGGTCGCTTCGATACAGATCCTCCGGCGGCGCGGCGGCCGATGCGAACACCTGCGTCCGGGTGTCATAGAGAATGTCGATCAGATTGATGAAGCGTTTGGCCTCGTTGCGCATCGCCTCCGCCATCGCTGGGATGTTTTCGATGAAGATCGTGTGATAGTGCTGCGCAATGCGGTGATAGTCGCTGGCGCCGAGCGGGCGGGCGCATAGTTCGTCGAAACTGAAACGGGCGGCGCTTCCCGCTTCCATCGGCACTTCGATCTCGCGGCCCTTCAGCGGAATTCGGTTCGGTCGCACGATTTGTCCGGACGACACCGCCTTCCAGGCTTTGGCAAAGGCGATCCTGTTGTCGTCGTTCAGCGGCGTCAGATAGACCGGCAGACGGTTGATCTTTTCCAGCCGGTAGTCGGTGCGGGCATCGAGGGTGAACACGTCGACACGCGTTTTCAGTAGGTCGATGAAGGGCAGGAAAAGCTGCCGGTTAAGTCCGTTGTGATAGAGGTCCTCCGGCATGACGTTCGACGTCGCCACGAGCACACAGCCACGCTCGAACAATTGCTCGAACAGCCGCGACAGGATCATCGCATCGGCGATGTCCGTGACGGAGAACTCGTCGAAGCACAGCACCCAGGCATCGGCGATCAACTGCGCGGCCACCGGCGGTATCGGGTCCTGCTGTTTCGTCTCGCCGCGTTTGAAGGCCTGCCTGTGGGCGTTGATCCGGTCATGCGCGTCAGTCATGAAATCATGGAAATGCACGCGTCTTTTGCGTGTCGCCTCGATCTGACCATAAAACAGATCCATCAGCATGGTCTTGCCGCGGCCGACGGCGCCATGGATATAGAGGCCTTTGATCGCGGACTGCGTTTTCTGCCTGCGGGCGAACAGCCAGCCGAGCGAACTCGATTTCCTGGTCAGACGCTGCTCGCGGATTTGCAGAAGCACGGCGTCCAGGGCGACGGCCAGTTGCAGTTGCGCTGCATCTTCTTCGATCTCGCCGCTGCTGACCAGCGCCTCGTAACGTCCCTCCACCGTGATCTTATCGGCGATATCCATGCGGCCTGGGTCCGTCGATGGGCGCAACTTGCTTGTCTTATGATTCTCCCGGCTATTTCTGCGAAGAATAAGCCGTTGCACGCCACCTCAACATGGCGTGCAGCGGCGGTGGCTGGATCGTCAAAGGCTTGGTCGTGATGGACCGCGCTAGAGTGTGATCAGCCATCGTCTTCGCATGAGGCCTGAACGGATACAGAGCGGCATGAAGCCCTCTACGACAAGCATAGGACATGACGAAGATGATGAAGGAT